>Ga0316229_1002071_pt1 | contig 18295 bp, 23 predicted proteins | sample TBH18023metaG_FD_206011 | JGI IMG/M metagenome (GOLD analysis project Ga0316229, IMG submission 206011) | Freshwater microbial communities from Trout Bog Lake, Wisconsin, USA - TBH18023 | ecosystem: Environmental > Aquatic > Freshwater > Lake > Hypolimnion/Profundal zone | place: USA: Wisconsin... | reverse complement strand
CCGCCGCCCTGCTCGCCGTCGAAGGTCGAGACAAAGCGCTTGATGTTGGACGGGTCTTCCGTGTCCACGTTGTCCTGCGCGTAGAAGGAATAAACCTTCGCGCCCAGGATTTCCGATTTGGCGGTCGCGCCGGACTGGTAGCGTTCGCGGCTGACATAGACCTTGTCCACGCCGAGCGCGGCGGCCAGCGCGGCCTCCGGGTTCGTGCCGTAGCCAAGGTAGCCGGCCGGGTTGTTCTGCGCGCCATACGCCTGCTGGCGGTAGAGCGCCGCCGTGTCGCCATAGGCCACGCGGTTGTTGCGGATGCCCGTGATGTTCGTCTGCGCCACGAGGTCGGCCACCACGTCCATGTCCGGGTTCACCGGGACCACGCCGGGGTTCACCGGCTGCGGTGCCCAGACCAGGTTGTTGTTCACGGCCGCCGCGCTGATCGCCGCGAGCGCGCGGCGGTAGCTGTTGCGGTAGAGCCGGCGGGTGAGCTTGGCCACCGCGTTCTGCTGCCAGCCGGGCACCTGGCCCGCGCCGACGCCGGTGTCGGACACGTTGTCCAGGTCCACGATCAGCGTGAGCCCACGGTTGAGCGTCTTGTCGTTCACGTCCGTGCCGGTGTATTTCACGGACTTGAAGTCCGCGCCGATCGCGCGCTGGTCGTCCACGAGTTCGGACATGAACTCCTCGGCGTTGTTCGCCGCCTTCCACTCGAAGCGGCGGCCCACCGGGACAGCCGGGGCGAAGAACTGCAGGGTCGCCTCGATGTCGTTCGGATCGCGCCAGCCGGTGGTGAAGTTCGTCAGCGGCTCGCTGTAGAAGGTTTCGAGGAACTGCGAATCGTTGGCGAAGATCGCCGCGAGACGCGGGTTCGTGTTCATGAAGCCAGAGAGGCGTTCATCGTAGCTGGTGGGGTGGAAGCTGCTGTCGTTGGCGAACAGCACCTGGCCGGCGCGATAGCCCTGACCGCGATCCAGCCCGACGATCGGCGCCTGGGCGTCAATCTCGTTGGCGAACTGCGGCAGGATGATCTTGCCGAAGCGAACCGGCTTGGCGCCGGCGGCCAAGATGGCCGATTTTACTTTGGTAGCATTTTTCATTTTATTTGGTCGTTTGATGTTTTTGTTTTTTCATTTGGATGAAACGTCACGTTGGTCAGAACGCGAGCTTGCTGGGCAGGGTGTGGCGAACCTGGATCGTGTCGCCGGCGGCGGAACTGGCGTCGGTGCCGATCACCGCGATGCCGAAGATGCCGGCGTCACCCGTGGTGGCCTTGGTCGCCTGGCCAACCGCGCCGGACTTGACGTAGTCGCCGTCCGCGATCGTGCCGTCCGTCTGGACGCGCAGCGTGCCCTTGGCCGCGCCGAGCAACTGGATGGCGATGGGCATACCTGCTTCCGCCTGGTCGTTCGACGGACCCAGCACCACGTCGTTCAGGCCGGCGATGGCGGAGTGGTCCACATCCGTGCCCTTCTTGTAGAGCAGATAACGGCTCGCGGTGGCCGCGTCGGCGATGTAGGTCTTGACGCCATGCTCGAACGTGCCCTCACCAATGTTGGCGAAGCAGGCGGAACCTGCACTCATCTTGGGCGTGTCCAGCAGAATGCCGAACATCCGCTGGATGAGCAGCGGTGCCAGATAAACCTTCCGCATGTGACTGCGGAAGAATTTCCGGTTGGCATTGCCGATGACCTGGCGACGGTGGGGTTGGCGTGCCTTTTGGATAGCTGCGACCGCCAAGGCAAACATGGCGACCACAACCGCGACGAGCGCGACGACGAGGAACAGTGTGTTCATTTTCATTTTCGTTTTTTCGTTTGTTGTTTTGGTTGTGCCCGGCCGCCCCTTGCGGGGCGGCATGGCGGTGATTATTTCTTGGCGGTCTTTTTCTGGTTGCCGTGCTCGTCCTGGTAGGCGATGGCCATGACGGCCTGCTCGCGGTTCAGCGCGCCGCCCGACTGGGAAATCTTCTGCGCGATGCGCTTCTCCAGTTTCGCGACGTTGGATTCCGGCTTCTCGACGTTCAGCTCCTGCAGGAGTTGATTCTCATCCGAGAGCAGGCCGTTTTGCTTACGCAAATCAGAGGCTTCAGCCATGACACCTTTGACGCACTCAACGATGAATGCTTCGTCGGTGTCAGGTTTCAGTTTGAACAATTTAATCAGTTCTTCTTTCATGATGTTTTCGATTTTAGTTTTTGGTGTTGGTGGCAGCGGTCGCGCTTACTTTTTCTTGCCAGGCATTTTGATGTCCACCGACTGCATCCCCTCGAACAGCGCGGGGTGCCGGCGCTGGGCCTCGGCATAGATGCGGGTGTGGTCCTTGGTGCGGTTGAGCTTCAGCTCGACGGCGATCGCGCCCATGACTTCGTTGGCGAACGTCGCGCGGGCCTTGGGATCGGAGATGTCCACCTGTTCCGTCTTGCCACCGCGCTGGAGCGTGATGGACGTGGTCTTGACCTTGGCCGCGAGCGCGCGGAGGGCGGTGCGCTCGTTGGCGAACTGCGCCTCGGTTTTCAGCCGGCGTTCCCAGTCCGCCTGCTCGGCGGCCGTGATGCGGCCGGAGCTGATGCCCAGCGCCAGCTCGTCCTTGATGCGGTCGGCGCGCTCGTTGGCAAACCGGGTGTTCGCATCCGTGAGCGCGGTGGCGTTGCCTTTGATCTTCTCCTCGATCTGCGCGATCGTGGCGGCCGGGTCGGTGATCTCCGCCTCGTTGGCGAAGGTGATGCCCACCGAGGCGGCGAGGCCGACCAGTTTTTTCTTGATGCCCGTCGTGGCGGTTTCCCACGCGGTTTTGTCGTTCGCGAAGGTCGCGACCTTGGTTTCAATCTCGCCGATGGCGGATTCCATTTCGGTGTCAGTGGGCTCGGCGGCGTTGGCAAACGTCGGCTTGAGCGAGAGCGCTGCGAACAGCGCGATCAGTTTTTTCTTCATTGTGTTTGTGGTGTTGTTTGTTTTTACGTTTGCCGGCCCCGCTTCAGCGGGTTCGGCGAGAGTGTCGTCGGCATTAAAAAAGTGGACGGGCAGGTGCGGATTGTTCGTCAGGCCGGCGCTGACGATCTTCATGGGCCGGTAGCAGGGTTTGCCGTTGACCATCCCGCAGTCCTCGGAATCGCACAGGTCGCCGCTGAACGCCTTCAGGCGTTTCGCCAGGTCGGCGCCTTCCACCAGCTCACTGCCTTCGTTGGTGAACACCGGCAGGCCGTAGAGCCCGTCGGCGCGCACTTCGAGATCGGCGAACACGCCCTTGGCTTCCTTGTCCGGATAAAACTTGCCCAGGCCGGGAACGTGCGGATGGCCGACGTAGATGTTGCAACCCTTGATGAATTTGCGGAAACCGCGCTGCTCGTTGTGGAACGTCGCCACCATCGCGTCCGCGCCCGTCTTATCAATGCGCTGGATCGCGGGCACCTTCTTCATGCCGCCCTTGCCGTCCGGCAGCAGCGCCGGCGACGGATGATCGCCGAAGGGCGCAATCATCGCCCAGCCGTCCGCGCCGATACTGATCTCGTTGCAGAAGCCGACCAGCGTGGCACTGGTGGAATCGTTTGCGAACATGACGAATTGGGTTTTCATGCTTTGGGTTTTTCCCCGGCGATGCCGTTGGCGAGGTTCGCCGACAGGATTTTGTAGATGGCGTTGGCCACGGCTGGATCGTGGTCGAGATTCTTTTTGAGCTTGCCCAGGTCGGCGAGGATCGCGGCGAGCTTTTGTTTCTGCACCTCCGCGTCGGTTATTTCCGCCACGGCGGCGAGCCGTTGGTTGATGCCGGCAAACTCGGACAGCACGGCCTCGACGACGAGCGCCTGGCTTTTTGTATCCAGATGGTTCGCGTTGGCGAACTCCGGGTTCTTGTCTGTCTTACTGGGCGGAATGAGCGGCTTGCCGTCCGGCCCGGTGCCCGGTGCCGGCGCGGCCACTTCCGCCACGTCCTCGTCGGGTTTCGGCAGCGCACGGGAATAGCGTTCCATGAGCGCCTGCAGGCCCAGCACGCCCCGGCCATCCTTGTCCTTCACGGTCGCGAGGAACTCGTCCACCGCCAGATCATCCTGGATGTTCCGGCGCGGCGTGGTGCGCAGCTTGACGTAAGCCAGGCGTTCCGCGTCCGGGCCGAACTTCCACGCGAGCGCAAACTTGGTGACCTTGCTGTCGAGCGTTTCCTCCAGCAGCTTCGCGTCGTCGGTCTCGAGGATTTCCGACTCGTCTTCCTGCAAACTCGCGCCAGTGGAGTTTTTGCCGCTGGTCGTGCCCAGGTCGCCACCGCGCCAGAGCTGCGTGATGCTCCGGTCGAAGACGGCGATGAACTTTTCAAAGCCGGCTTCGCCGCTGGCCTTGGCCTCGACGAGCGAGAGGTCGGCGTTGCGGTTGGTGACCGCGCTCCATTCCTGCGCGAAGTCCTGCACCGCCGTCACAAAATCATTCCACTCCGGCGAATCCTTCACGGCGTCCGTCTTGCCATGGATGCCCGGCATCCCGAACTTGTCGAGATACGCCAGGCCGGATTTCAGCACCAGCGACTTCATCAGATAGACGACGCTGCACGCCTCCATGATGCCGTCGCCGCACGTCACCAGCCATTCGCCCGGCATCATCTCGTTGCCGTAGATCTGAAATTCGCTGGGCAGGAAACGCAGCTTCCCGCGCGTGCCCTCAAACCACCAGATCGGGCAGAAGATGAATTTCGCCGTCAGCTCGCCGCCCTCGGTGGCATCATCGGCCGCCATCGGCTGCCAGACGATCTCGTGGACGGCGAAGTATTTACCGATCGCGTCCATCATCTGCCGGACCAGCAGCGAGAAGCCACCTTCCTCGTCCGGGTTCAGCGCGGTCGTGGCGGAGACATTCGCGTAAAAATTGTCGAGGAAATCCTTTTGCTGTTGCGCCAGGGTTTTTTGCGAATCGTCCACGTCCTCGCGGATCAGGATGTCGTAGCCGTGGCGCGCGACGCTCTTCATCCGCTTGGGCCGGCAGATCTGGAGCTGGTAGTCGCGGCGCTCCATCGTGTCCCACGCCATGCCGGCGCTGCGGAAGAAACCGAGCCGCCACTGGTCGAGCGCCGTGACGAGCCGTTCGAAGGTCAGACCCTTGATCGGATTATTACGCATCCGCACCGAGAGCGTGACGCGGCCGGGCGTGATGCTGGCGTCGGGCGCATTCTTATATTGGCCGCCCCGGTTGCGCGGCTGCCGGAAATAATCTTCCTGGTCCGGCGACCCCGAACCTCGGGTTGGCGGCTTGCCGAACTGGCTCGTGGCCGGCCGCTGATCCGCCCCGCGCGACTGCCGCGAGGAGTTGCCGAGCTTGGGGTTGGTCGGGAACTCGTTGGAGACGGCATTGGCGAACCGGCGCTGATCCTTGCCGGACAGTTTTTGGAAGGTGGCGACAACGCCGGCCAGGGCAGTTTCCAGCCCAATGGTTTTCACCCCACCCTTTTTGGCGGATTTACGCATGGCTAACCCCCTTCTTAAAGGCCATTAGCTGGCCGTTAGCTGCCCCTCTGGGCGCGGGATGCCCCCCATGGCGGGTCAACACGGCCAAAACGCCGCCTTGGCCGTCCTGGCACTCGGGAAAAATGGTGGTTGTAACGCAGTTGCTCATCCCATTAACCCTTTCGAGCGACCCAAGCCATTCCGGCCGGGTAAATTGATTTTGGTATAGGCGAATTTTCCGGTGCCGCCGCCCACACCGCAGACCTCCGCCAGCCCGCTATAGGCATCCGCCAACAGAAAATGGTTGTCACACTTGTCCACGTAGTCGCCCAGCTCGCCGGTCTTCTCTTCCTTGGCGCGCTGGCTGCCGGTCAACAGATGCTCGTCGAGGGTTTCCAGGATGCCTGGGGCGCCCGGCGCGCGGAGCGGCAGCCGCATGACCGGTTGTTGGCGGACGGTGCGCTTGCCGGCGATGCTCACTACCTCAATGACATTTTCGGACGGCGTCAGAAATTCCTTCACCACGCGGTCAATGGATTCAAACCGGTTGCAGGCGATGTAGGGGACAAACTTTTTCTGGCCGCCCTGGTCAAACTCCACCGCGCCCTGCTCGATGCCCATGCCGAGCTGCTTCTTGGAGAAGCGCACGACCGCGCATTTGAGCCCGCGCCATTCCTGCCGGCCGCCGTCCCAGGACAACTTGCCGCAGGAAAAACTGGAGTCCTTGGACTTGAAATCCACGCGCGGCCAGTTGGCCAGCGTGTCCAGGCCGTTCAGGATCAGTGCCAGGGTGCGCGCCTCGTCCACGGCCGGGTTCTCGTCAATCATCAGCGCCGAGATGCCGCGCGCCTCGCACAGCAGCCGCACGCGGGCGACCATGTCGCCGAGCGCAATCTTGTCCACCGCGACGCAACGCTTTTCCGCCGGGCTGTGGATCTCGCGGGTGTAGAGCCAGCAGCGGCCGCCGGTGTCCAGGCCGGCCACGCGGATTTTTTCCGGCGTCAGTGTGCCGAAGCTAAAGGGCGTCACGCCGCGTGAACGGTTCAGGATTTGCGGCGAGAGGCTTTGCGCCGCGCTCTTGGGCATCGCCTTGCGGTCGCAGCAGAAGGCGATCATCTCCTCGTCGTCCATCACAGCCCGCGTCCAATGGGAGACGATCTGTGCCAGGTCAATCGCCGGCGTGCCGATCTGCGCCACGCGCAGCGACCAGCGCCGCTGCTTGATGCGCTCCGGCATCCGGTAGTGGACGGCCGTCATGTGCGCGTCGAGTTCTTCGCCCGTCTCCGGGTGCGCATAATAGTATTTGCCGTCCGGCACATAGACGGCAGCCACCTCGGTGGAATTGGCGTGGCGGAAATCGCCCTCGTAAGTCAGGCGCGGATCGGACGGCGACGGCTTCGCGCCAATTTGCACGCGGCAAATCTGCGGCCAGTTTTCTTCCGGGTTGATCCAGCCGGGCGGCACGGCTGAAACCACCACGCAAGAATCATCCGCCTTGGCGGTGATGAGCTTCGCGGGAATCTTCGCGCCGACCGGGCCGATGAGCTTTACGCCCTGGCTCCCGGCCTCGAACTGTTTGTTCTGGCCCGCGCCGTGGACGCGCATCGTGCCCACCACGATCTGCAGCCGGAGCTGCGAGGCGGTCATACGGCCGGAGAGGAACTTCGCGTTCGCGCGCGGGATGTCGTCCTCCTCGTCGCGGATTACCACGTCGGCGCTGAAGGTGGTCGGAACTTTTTTCAGGCCGCGAAACATTCCCGACGCCTTGCGCTTGCCATCGGTCACAATGAACGCGCCCTTGGTGTTCACCGATTTGCCGGACTTGTTCACGGCCTTGCCGATCTGCGTCATCTGCGAGAGCCAGCCGATGTTGTCCAGGACGACCGGCCGGAACTTCATGTCCACAATGCCGTCCGCCAGGCCGTCGTCAGGCAGATAGACGCCCACGTTCAAAAAGCGCTGCGAGGTGATATAGGCCGCGAGATAGAGTTCAAGGATCGTCTTGCCAAACTGCGCGCCGCCGCAGAGCGCGAAGGTGGAATCCTTCAGCGGCTCGCCGGTGTCGCTGCCGAGAATTTCATCCAGCACCCGGCACGCCTCGAAAAGGATCTCACGGCCGAAGAAAGAAAACGGATCGAACTCGCCGGCGCGCTTGAAATCCGAAGTGGGCACCCGCGCCTGCTGCAGCAGGAAGTCGCGGAAGTGGCGGATCTCCGGGATGGACATCTTCCCCAGCGCGCCGAGCGCGCCGTCGCCGATCTCCAGGATGTCCCGTTGTTTTTTCATTTCGCGTTCCGGGCTTTCTTCAAGGCCAAAAATGCCTGGGTAAATAATTCCTCGGCCGGCGTGCCCTTGGCTTCCGCCAGGCAATACTCCAGCGCCTTCTGCTGTTCGGATTTCTTGGCCTCCACCGCCTGGGTTTCCTTCAGGGAAATTTCCCGTTCTTTGAACGCGGCCTTCGTCTGCGCGCTGATGCAGTTCAGCACCGTGTTGGTCAACTGGTCCGACAGCTTCAAAAATTCCGGGTCGGCGTTGCCCTGCGTCGAGAGCTGAAGGATCAGCACCCGGTGCAGCTTGATCAGCGTCTCCAGTTCCGGCGCGGGATTCTTCGCAAATTCCTTCTCCACTTCCCGGCACTGCCGCGCTCCCGACGTGATCTGCCCCAAAAGTTTTTTCTTCAAGCGCGCCGAACGCGCAGATTCCAAATAGACCGACAAGGTGGACGGTGCGACGGAAACGCCCTCCTCCTTCAGCCAGGCGAGGATTTCCGGCAGCGTCTTTTTGGCGTCGTCCATTTCCAGCAGCGTCACCGCATACTGGTCCAGCTTGGATTTCTTTTGTTTGGGCATGGCGCATCAGAGTTTCCGGGCTTTGTGGATTCCGGCGGTCGTCAGGGTCCAGGAGCGTTCCTCCAGGTCCACGCTGGCCGCGTCCGCATATTTTTTGGATTCAACAAACTTCAGCGCGTCCAGCACGTCGCTAATTGACGGCGCGTCCGGCCGCGACAGCGCCTGCACGCCGCGCACCAGCGCCGACTCCGGCATCGGCACGCCGTCCGCCGCGTTCAGCACGAGCAAAATGTTTTTTTCGAGTTCGGCGCGCGTGATCATTTGTGCTCCCTCCGTGAATTTTGGTCCAGCACCCGGGCGAAAGTTTCCAGCGACTGCGTGAAGGCCCGGATGGTGTCGTTGCTCGCCCGGGCGTTGGCCTCGATGACCCGTGTGAATTTTTCAAAGCTCAACTCGAACGCCTCGATCTTGCCCTCGTTGTTGCTGACCCGCTCCGCAATCGGGTTCAGCCGGTCATGCAGGTCCTTCGCCCGCTGCTCGTTCAGCCTGTTGGATTCGGCGATGGTCTTGGTGAGCGTGTCCATGGCGTCCACCACCGTGGTCAGTTCCCGCGAGGTGGCGAAATACGCAGCCACGCCCAGGATGGTTGCGATGCCCACCACCACGGCGATGGCGATGAACACCCATTGCCCGGCAAATTCGTTCGTTGCTTCAGCGAGTAACATATTTATTTGGGCGTGATAATGAGTTCACCGAAGGTCTGCGCCGAATGCGTCCGGGCATTCACGGCGCGGTTCTGGGTGACGATGGGCTTCAGGTTGCAGCCGGAGAAAAGCTCGCGCGTGAACGGACTGTCGTTCAGCGTCACGATCCACCGGCCTTTGAGGTTGCCGACTTCGCGGCGGAACGCGGTCAGTTGTTTTTCGTCCCAGCCCTTGTAGCCACCGTTGGTCGCATTCTGGTAGGGCGGGTCGATAAAATGAAACGTGTCCTTCGAGTCGTAGTTTTTGAACATGCGGTCGTAGGAAATGTTTTCCACAACGACCCCGTTCAAACGCTTGTGCGCGTCGCCGATCAGGACGGAAACCTTGGTGTGGTCAAAGCCCACGCCGCCGCCCTTCGTCTTCGCCACGCCGAAGCTGTGCATGTTGCCGCCGAAGCTCGTGCGGTTCACCAGGAGAAACCGCGCCGCGCGTTGCAGCTCGGTCAGGCCCGGCTGCTCCACGAAGTCGTGCAGGTTCTGGCGGCTGGCGAACAGCCAGTCCAGTTCGCCGAGCAGCGCCGGCAGATGGAACTGGAGATTGCGATAGAGCGCGATCAGGTTGCCGTTGATGTCATTGATGACCTCGGTCGAGGAACGCATCTTCGCAAACAGCACCGCGCCGCCGCCAAAGAACGGCTCGCAGTAGCAGACGTGCGGCGGGATCAGCGGCAAGATATGTTTCAGCATCCGGCTCTTGCTGCCCTGCCAGCGCAGGATGGGTTTGGCGCGTTGCTCGGTCACAAATTATCCTTGGGTAAAAACGCGTTGACGTAGTGGCGGACGTGGTGGTCGTCCAAACAGTTGTCCAGCAGCGCCGGCACGCCGCCCGCACGCCAGGCGCGATACAGGCCCCATGCGTCCGACCAGAGCAGCGCGGCCACCGTGGGGCCGATGACGGCCTGACCGGTGACGGATGAAATCAAGACCTCGGTGCAAACGTGCCGGTAGGGATCGGTGAACATCGGCAGATGCGGGATGCGCGCCACGATGTCCTCCTCATGCACCACGCGGAATGTCACCGGGCCGAGCGACCACTCGTAAAGCCGCTTGAACGCGCCGTTGCCGACGCGCGGCTGGCCGAAGGTATAGACCTGGACAATCGGGAATTTCTGCCGCTTCAATTCCAGCGCCGCGAGGATGGCCAGCGCGCCGCCGAGCGAATGCCCGGTGATGAAGATCGGCAGTTCAGGCAGCCCGCGCAGATGCGCCGTCAGCTCCTCGATGATGCTTTCATAGGCTGCGAGAAAACCGCAATGCACCTGGCAGTCCGATCCGTCCGCCTCCTCCACCAGCGTCTCGCGCCAGAACTGCGCGTCGGTGATGAAGTCGCGTAAATTGGCCGTGCCGCGAAACGCCACGATTCGGCAGTCCGGCAGCTCCACCACCACCACCTGCGTGTCCGTGCGGTCGCACCGCACGGTCGGCGCGTCCTGATACGCCACCGCCGACGCCGTCGCGCAGGCGCTGGCGTTGCTGATGTCAAACTTGGTGGCGAGGAGATTCATTTCAGGAAATCACTCGACGGTGAGCCAGGTCACGGTGCAGTGGATAACCATGTGGTAAGCGAGGGGTATGTTCTCAAATACGCCTTTGTCCACGGCAACGAGGATTGTTCCATTTTCGTCCTCGTCAGAGATTGTGACGCCAGTTCCCCGCACCGTTGCGCCCTCTGCCAGCCAGCTAACTTTTGTGTTCTTTTTCATCGCCTGGTGTTTTTGGCGGTTGATTACTTGGCCGGCGCCACCGCCGCCGCCGCGCCGCTGGCCGCGCCGGCCGGCGTGGTCTGCTTGATGATCTCTGCCGCCGCGTCGCCCACCGCCTTGCCGACCGCCGTGACCATCGCCACGGAGTTGGTCGTGATGGTGGAATCAATCTCACCCACCTGCGTCGTGCGGCCGCCGCCGAGCGCGTTCTGGTTGGAGTGCGAGAAGTTCAGGCTGCTGGCCTTCGGGTCGGTCAGCACAAACGTGCCGCCGCCGGCGCTGGCATCCGTCCACGACTCGTCGTAGGCGACAAACACGAGCGGGCGCGGGCTGAAAAATCCCGGCGCGTTCGTGCCGGCGGCCGTGAAGGTGATTTGGTTGAGCTGGTTGTTGGCCGCCGAGTTGTTGACGTTCGGCACGATGGCCGACCAGCCGGGCGGCAGCGCGATGCCGTGCGCGACGAGGTGGTGCGCGGTGTCGGACTTGACGTGCGCCGAGGCGCAGCCCTGGGTGAAACACCCCATGGCGAGAATGCCCGTCAGGAGTGAGACTTTGAGGAGTGTGATTTTATTTTTCATAGGATTATCGGAGGTTTACTGTTTGGTTAATGGCGGCGATGGTGCCGCCCTGGAAAGGGCCAGCCGCACGGGAACACGGAGGGCAAACCGGGAACATTCCGCACGACTGGTGAGACCGCCGGGAACCAGCGGTCTCAAATTGGCTTGCCGGGACGAAGCCCGGCGAAGTCTGGTTGAATGAAAGTTTGCCCTGCACGCCCGCAGTAAAACAAAACACCGCAGGCGATGTTCGCCCACGGTGGGGATTACTGCTTTTTTTGAAAAATAAAACGGAAGGCGAAGACCTGTCGCGCCGCAGCCGGGCGAAGGCGGATGCCCTCCGTGTGCCGGCATTAAATCACAGCCGCCGGCAACCGGGCGAGAAAATTATTTAAGCACGCCGCTCCGCGCCATTAGGTAAAACCCGGTCAGGTGTTCACCCCGGTTGACAAATTATTTCGGCGCCTTCTGCTTTTCGAGGATCGCGCGCAACCGTTTTTCGGAGACCGGCTCGCGCTTGGCGAATTCCGGCAGCGTCGCCTGATAATTCACCGGCTCGCCGTCGCCCGGTGCCAGTGGCGGCGGCGATTTCTTTTGGGCGAAGAGCACCAGCAGCACGCCGATGATGAGCGCGGCCAGCGAAATTAAAATTCCGGACTGCCGATCACCCATCAGCCCAAGGTTGTTCACGCGGGAAAACACGCCGAAGCCACCCGGCACGGCCACGCCCGTGTCGAACAGGAAAAAGAAAAACAGCGTGGCGACGGTTCCCGCCACGATTAGAAGCCAGCCGAAAGCTTTCATGGCGTGCGGAGCTTCTTGGTGCGCGGCGTTTTGAAATAAGAAGCTGGCGACGGTTTGCGACCACCCTTGCCGGCGCGGTCGGGAGCCACAACCTTGTCACGCAGAACAGTGACACCAGCAGCCTCAAGTTTCTCTTGAAGAGCGTCTCGAAGAAATTGCGAGCGCCCCTTTTCACCACGCACCGAATCTATATCGGCCAAAAAATCAACATCAACATAGCAGCCAACCAGCTTAAATTTATTTGTGTCGTGTTTACCCGGCATGATTAAGTTTTAACGCCCATTGAAAATAGTTCAAGATTTTTCTTGGAAGGGCGTTAAATTGAGTTAAAGTCGCTTTAACAAATGAAACTTCGTAAGCAAATGAAGCGCGGTGCGGTGCGAACTTCCGAAAGTGTTTTTGTCGGGGCATGGCTTCCGATCAATCTCGTCAACGCACTCGACCAGGCCGTCTCCGCCCTGGATAGCGACCGTTCAAAAATTATTCGGGATGCTTTGAAAGAAAAAGTCCAGCGAGGTGCCGCATGATTCTCGCCGCCGCCATCGCTCCGACCGCAGTGAAACACGGCCTCCAGTATTACGCCTTCACATTCCTGATCGTGGCGCTGCTGGTCCTGCTGGTTTTGAAGCTCATTTATTGGGTGCTCAATGTCTGGGAGAAATGGCGGATCATCGCCCACTACCGCCGCGAGGAGCGCAAACAGAAAAACGGAGGTGCCAAGTGAAAAAATTACTGGTTCAGATTTTGTGGAAATTGGTAGCCACCGATTTGGAAAAGCGTGACTACCTGCTTTGGCGTCAAGCCCGGCAATTCCCGGTTGATGTCGGCAATCATCCCCAGCAGGTGCATACCTTTCAACGTGGGGCTAAAACCCATTTCGTGGCGGGTAACAGCCGAACCGATGCCGAAGCCAAGCTCGACCAACTTCTCCATGAGCAGCCGCTCATGATCTCCATCTCCACTCGAGGACTCGATTCCTTGTTTCATGATCTGAATCCTAAAACCAACGCGAAAGGAAATCAATGAGCGCCACCGTCCCGAAAATCGAAATGACGTTCCAGTCCTATCTGCTTTCCATCAGCCGCGCCACCACCGCGCCGGTCCTGAATTCGCTGCTGGTGGAATCTTCCTTCGACGACGGACTGCGGCCCACGGAAAAAGACCAACTGGCCGAGGCCGTCAGCAAACGCTTTTCCCAACTCAACCACCTTGCGGTGGGGCCACAGAAATCACGTTGGTGAATTTATGAAGACCATATTTCCACAACCCATCGGCAACCTGCGCGAACTCGGCACGCGCAAAGACTGGCTCATGGATGCCATCGGCATCGCCATCCTCGCCGCCACCGCAATCCTCGCGCTCATCATCCTGTGAGCGCCGCCCTCCACAAGTCCGCCGTGCAGCGCCCGCTCATCAGCGTGGAACGCACCCGCGCGCTCGTGAGCCTGGACACGGTCGTGAGCGAGCTGGTGGACTACAACGAGGATGAAGTTCTCGCGCTGATTTTTGACCACTGGTGTCTGGGGCCGGCGTGGAACATCGCCTCGAAGGATGCCACCAAGCGCGAGCTGCGCGTGCTGATGGCCGGCGTCCGCCACTTCAAGGTCATGGAATCTTCCCGTGGTGGCCGTGACGCAGTCACTTCAAAGTTCACGATCACCGAGGCCCGCGCCAACGCGTTTATTTTCCCGCCGCACACCAAGCCGTTTTTTTCCGGGCTGGAATTGCAGCAGGCGTTCAACTGCAAGTCGTCGCACATCATCAATCTGCTGGACGAAGGCTCGCTCAAAAAAATGCCCGGCACGACCTGGCACCCCGGGCGTGGCGGCTCGCCGGTCATCGGGCGCGAAGTCGCCATGAAATTCCTCAAAGACCGGAGGGAGATATGAATGACTGCGTCATGGCCACCGAGAAAAATAATTGCCAGTCAGGCACTGACTTTGCGAAGGGAACGGACGTGGCAGCCTCTACTGTCGCCAGCCGGCCAGCACGCGGGACACATAAAACCGCCCTCCGTTCTCCTTCGCTTTCAATTTCCAGCGCGGCCAATGGTGGCCGTCTGCAAAGACCTGCCATGAAAAAAACACCCACCACGCTTCCGGCCTCGCCGGCGACGACAACGCAGACCCGGGAGCTTCCTGCTGATCCGGGCAATCAGCATTCACCGATGGCACCGTCGCCGTTGCCATCGGAAATTTTACTCAAGCTCGGCGCGATTGTGGCGAGCCTGCAAATCGCCGCCGCCTTCGGCGACCAGGCCGAGCACCAAAACTCACCCGGTGTCATCACCGGCATCGTGGTGGCGCTTTCGGAAATCATCCCGCCACGCCAGTTCAAGCAGGTGATGGTCCAGTGGGAAATGGATGAAATCAAACTCTCCGAAATCTTCTCACTGGCCGGCCTCGATCCCTTGGACCCCGACATTTCAAAAATCATCGAACTATGAGCAACGTCACAAAAATCGAATCGAAATCCAACGTCGTCATCACCAGCACCTGGGAGGGCGTGCGCCACTGGCAGAACGCCGCGAAAATGTTTGAGCAGGGCAAGCTGTTTAGCCAGGTGATGATCGGTTTCGAGCTGCTCGCGCTGCATAAGGCCAACGGCATTCAACGCGGTGGGGATCGAGCAAACCCCCAAGTTGGGGCTTTGCTCACTTGGGAGGAAATACTGGAAAAGGAAACCGGTCTCGCCGATAGCACCGCGCGCCGCTACATGGACATGGCGACTGCCGCCGCACCGCGACTGAAGAAACTTCCTGCGCTGAAAAACTTCGATCCGTTCACCACGTCGCTCGCCAAATTGGGCGAGCCGCAGCGCGAGGCGCTGACCAGCGCGGTGAAGAAACTGACGGACGGCAAATCGCAGGCGGATTTTTTTGAGGAGCTTTACAAGCAGGGCGGCAAAGGCACCGGCCGCGAGCCGGGCTGCGACAACACCAAGACCAAGCCGAGTCTCGCCGACCAGGTCGCCGCGCAGCAGGCGCTGGCGGCGGAGCAATGGAAGGCCATTGAGAAGCAGCTCACGGCCTACGCGGACAAGTTCACGGTGCTGACGGACCATTTCGGCGCGGCGGCGCAAAGCGCCGTCCTCGAACGCGCGTTGAATGCGCGGAAAGCCTGGCTCAAACAACCGGCCAACAAACGCGACCCCAAGGCCATCGCGGAAATGTTCCAGGGAGGTGCCCAGTGATGTCGGACTTTCCCACGCCTTATGGCGTGAAGCTGATGGTCAAATATCAGCCCGCACACATTGAAGTGGTGCGGTTGGTCGTGGTGGAAGGGTTGCGCGGCCAAGGTCGCGGCACGCGGGCTATGCGAGCCCTGCAAAAACTCGGCCGGACGATCCGCCTGACGGCGGTGCCGGAACGGCGCAAGAAAAACGCCCTGCACCGCTTTTACCAACGGCTCGGTTTCCACCCCATCCAGACCAACAGCCTCGGCGAGGTGGAGTTTTCATGGCAGCCCAAAAAATCCTAAATCGTAAATCTCATGACCGCCCTTATCCCCACCAACGAAATTGCCGAGTTCATGCGCCTGCCCGCCGAAGTGCAGGCGGACATCGAACTCTGGATCACCGAACTGCAAGCCGTGACCAAGCCCATCATGGCGAGTCTCGCGCGGGTCGCGGCGCGCATGGGCGTGTCGCTGCCGACCGCCGTGCGCAAGCATCATCTCTGGCGCAAGAGCCGCCACTGGCGCGCGCTGGTGAACAAGTCCAAGGTGCCGGAAGGGCGCGGGCTGGACGACGAGTTCATCCAATACTGGCAGGGGCTGTGCAAGCAATACGGCCGCAAGTGCAAGGCGGCGCACCGGGAATTTCTCCGGCAGTTCCGGGCCGGCGTTTCGATCCCGGGCATTGACGTGACGGTCTCGCGCAAAAAACTTCCCCTCGGTTACAGCTACGACAACCTCATCCGCTACCGCCCGTCTGATTTTGAACTGGCCGCGTCCCGCGTCGGCCGCAGCGCCGCCGCCGATTTCCGTCCCAAGATTTTTCTCACGCGCGTCGGGTTGTCGGTCGGCCAGCGTTATCTCTTCGACGATATGTGGCACGACTTCGAGGTGGTGACCCTCGGCCAGCGCGCGCCGCGCCGGCTGTTGCAACTGCACGCGCACGATTTATTTTCCGGCTGCCAGTTTGCGCGCGGCCTGAAAGCGCGCCTCAAGGATGAGCTGACCGGCAAGAGCGTGAACCTTTCGGAAAAGGAGATGCTGTTCCTGGTGGCGCACGTCCTCGCGGAATTTGGCTGGCACCCGGACGGATGCGTGCTGCTCGTGGAACACGGCACCGCCGCCATCGCCGAGTGGATCGAAAAGATTTTGTTCGACCTGACCGCCGGGCGCGTGACCGTGGAACGCAGCGGCATCGAAGGGGCGAGCGCGTTTGCCGGGCAGTATGCCGGCAGCAGCAAGGGCAACTTCCGGTTCAAGGCTTCGCTCGAAAGTTTGGGCAACCTGATCCACAACGAGACCAGCAACCTCATCCAGTTCCCTGGGCAGACCGGCAGCAACTCCCGGTTGAACAAGCCGGAGGAGCTGCACGGCCGGCAGCGGCACGCCGACGCGCTCATCAAGGCGATGACCGCGCTGCCGGCGGAACGCGCCGCGCTGCTGCGGCTGCCCTTCCTGGAAGTCAACCAGGCGAAGTGGCTGGTCGAGGAAGTCATGGAGCGGATCAACCAGCGCACCGACCACGAGCTTGAGGGCTGGCTGGACGCCGGACTCACCACGATGGATTTTGAGCTGCCGGACATCGGTGTCATCAGCGCGCAAAAGTTTCTGTCGCTGCCGGCGGACAAGCAGGCCGCGCTGCAAACCATCGCCACGCCGCTGCCGCGCAAGATGTCGCCGCGCGAGGTGTTCGATGGCGGACGCACGCGGCTCATCCGCCTGCGGCCCGAACAAGTCGCCCTGCTGCTGCGCGACGCGGCCGGCCGCGAAGTCACGGTCGGCCGGGACCACCTGATTGCGTTCGAGGACGAAACCATTTCACCGGCACCGCTGCGCTATCTCGCGCACCACTTCGCGCCCGGGGACAAGTTCAACGTCGTCGTCAACCCCATGTCGCCGAACAGCGCGCACCTGTTCGATGCGAAGGGCGCGTGGGTGGGCGTCGTCTCCGCCTGGCAGACCGTCCGGCATGACGACATCGAGGGGCTGCACCGCCAGATGGGCGCGGCGGCGCAAGTCGAGCGCGAGCTGCTCGCGCCGGTCGCGGCCACGGGCGCACGCATCACCAAGCGGCGCATCGACGACGCGCAGCACAACGCGGAAGTAATCCGGGGCACCAATTCCACACGGGCAGAAATGAGCGACGCCGCCGACGAGGCGATGCGCCGCGCCATGACAACATAAGCCATCAACCAAAACACGGAGGGCAAAATGATAAATCAGTCACATCCAGAAAAAGAAGAACGCGAGTCCACCACCACCCGCACCACCTATCCCTGCGACGAAGCCTTGCGCCAGCAGTTGCGGAAATTCCGCGACGACAGCAAGGGTGGCGCTGACGAATGGACCAATGCCCGGATCGCCTCCGGCATCGGCTTGAGCGTGCGCGTCATCAGCGACTACCTCAACCCGGACGGCAACAAATACGACGGCGACACCAAGCGGATCGAAGGCAAGCTGCGCGAATGGCTGCGCGACATCCGCCTCACGCTCGACACCAGCATCACCAGTTTCATCTGCGACGTCTCGAAGCAGATCGAAACCGCCGTCGAGGAAATCCGCACCGCCAAGCGCATCGGCGTCATCATCGGGCCGCCCGGGATCGGCAAGTCGCGCGGCATTGACCTCTATTGTTCCACGCACGAGCTGGCCATCGCGTTCACCACTTCGTCCTGGCATCGCAACACCAACAGCTTTGCCAACTGCCTGCTGGAGGCGGCCGACGTGACGCAGTCCAAGCGCGGCCTGCGCGACTTTGAAAGCTTCGTGGAGAAGACCATGGGCATGACGCGCCCCATCCTGGTGGACGACGCGCACAAGCTCACGCGCGGCGCGTTGCAGCTCGCCTACGATTACCGCGACACGACCGGCGCACCCATCGCCCTGTTCGGCGACGAGCGCCTGATCCTGAAGCTGAAGGACGACGCCCAGCGGCTGCGCCGCACCGGCATCGTGACGCGGCTGAAAATCAAGGACGCCACGCCGCTCATCAACCACCACATCGCGTCGCTCATCCCGGATGCGAATGGCGAGACGGAATCCCTGCGGAAACTTTGCGCGCAGATCGTCGCCAAGCCCGGGCACTTCGGC
>Ga0316229_1002070_pt1 | contig 18301 bp, 17 predicted proteins | sample TBH18023metaG_FD_206011 | JGI IMG/M metagenome (GOLD analysis project Ga0316229, IMG submission 206011) | Freshwater microbial communities from Trout Bog Lake, Wisconsin, USA - TBH18023 | ecosystem: Environmental > Aquatic > Freshwater > Lake > Hypolimnion/Profundal zone | place: USA: Wisconsin... | reverse complement strand
CTCGTGGCGGTGGGTCTCGTCGGTTGGTTAAATACCCAATACACGCTTCAATTTGACTGGACCGCTAGTCACCGTCATACCCTTTCTGAACCGAGTCTTAAGGTTTTGTCTCTGCTGAAAGAGCCTCTGGTAGTCACGGCTTATGCCCGTGAGAATCAGCAAGTACGTGAGCCAATAAGTGATCTGGTGGCACGTTATCAGCGATACAAAAAAGATCTTGCGCTCGATTTTATTAATCCGGATACGCAGCCTGACAAAGTGAGGGAACTGGGTATTTCTGTGGACGGCGAGCTCGTGATCGCCTACCAAGGACGAACTGAAAAACTGCAAGATCCGAATGAAACATCCGTGACCAATGCTTTGCAGCGACTTGCAACGGCTGAAGAGCGCCGGATCGTATTTCTGCAAGGTCATGGTGAGCGTTCGCCTCAAGGCGAAGCTAATCATGATCTTCATCTTTATGCTGATGAACTAAAGCGGCGTGGATTTACGGTGACGCAACAGAATCTGGCTGTAGCACCATTGATCCGATCTGAAACGGATGTGCTTGTGATTACAGCGCCAAAATCACAGTATTTGCCCGGTGAATCCAAATTGGTACTGGAGTATATCAATCAGGGGAGAAACCTCTTGTGGTTGGCTGATCCGGGGGAACTTCGTGGCTTGAGTGGCCTTGCCGATCGACTTGGAATGGGTTTTCTGCCAGGAACGGTCGTAGATGCATCCACCCAACTCTTAGGGATTGACGATCCCACATTTGCGCTGGTCTCGGATTATCCGCCTCATGCTTTAACCCAGGGTTTCAAAGAGATGACTCTATTTCCGACGGCAGCAGCGTTGGTTCAACTGAAGCAAAATGATTTTCAGGCCGTGACCATATTGTCCACCCAGCCGAGATCTTGGACAGAAATAGGTTCTCTACAGGGCAAAATTGGTTTTGACCAGGAAAAAGGAGAAAAGCAAGGTCCCCTCGAGCTTGGGTATGCTTTGACACGTACCTTTAAGCAGCCCTTGCAGAAGAGGACTTCTGAATTGTCTTCTGAGCCCTTAGCCCAACAGAGTATTCAGCAGAGAATTATTGTGGTTGGCGACGGTGATTTTGTTTCCAACGGTTTTGTAGGAACAGGGGGCAATCTAGATCTCGGGGTAAATATGATCCAATGGTTAAGTCGTTCAGATCACCTCATTAATATTCCGGCTAAAATGGCCCCCGATCGTAAACTTGATCTGTCACCTATTGCATCCAGCTTGATCGCCATTGGTTTCCTCTTCGTGTTACCTGCTCTACTCATTGGGATAGGTGCATGGATTTGGTTTAAGAGGAGAAGTCGCTGATGCGATCCAAGACGATTCTGAATCTGATGCTTCTTGGCGTGATCGCAAGCTTAGGGGTTATTGCCTATCTAGAGCCTGGAAAAAAGCCCGAAGTGACTGAAACACTGGCAAAGCTCGATGCAAACCAGATCACAGAGATCACGCTCAAGAATAAAGAGACGATTGTTTTCCAAAAGAAGGAGGGGGTTTGGCGACTAAGCGAACCCTTTCCAGCTCCGGTCAACCAGATACGTATTAATCAGCTTGTTGACATTGCCTCAAGCCAAAGCCTAGTGCACTACCCCATCAAACCGGACGAGTATGCTCGTTTCGATTTGGTTAATCCTTTGGCGACCTTAACGTTGGGTGGAAAGACGCTTAACTTTGGTGGCGTGGATCCTATTAATCTCCGTCGTTATGTACGTATTGATGACACTCTTCACCTCGTTAACGATGATTTCTTTCACCACCTGAATGCAATAGCGACTGATTTTGTGGATAAAAGGCTCTTGCCGGAAGGCGCTAAGGTGAACGAAATTTCTGTGCCCGGGGTCAAGGTAAGCTTAAATGATGATGGAAAATGGTCGGATAATAACGGGAAGCAGGACTATGCGGAATGGGCTTTGATTTGGGCGACTTCGAGAGCGATTGACGTCAAGCGCCTTAGTAGCAACTCAACGGGTGAGGTGATTCATATTGGTCTTTTAGGACGTGATCCGATTGACTTCACCATCATCAAGCGTGAGGGTGGCCTTATACTGGGCCGGACCGATCTAGGGCTTCAGTTTGAACTGACTTCTGAAACCGCCAAGTCTCTGCTTATGGCGCCCTTGCGACAGGTTTTATCCAAAGACTCGTCTCCTCCTTCGTTAGATGAGGAGCGACAAGACCCAACTGAAATACCTCCGGATCTAGATGCTGTCGAAGGGGAGGAATCTTCGAGTCATCCCACCGAAGAAGAGCAGGAACCGGGTCGCGACGATGATACAGAATAAATGGATTGGCAGATCAGTCTCGTTATGCCTGCTCTTGTCAGACCGCCTCTGTCCGACCTCATAAATGCCTGAGTTGCCTGAGGTCGAAACAACGCTTAGAGGCATTGCGCCTCACCTTTCAGGGCGAACCATAGCAGATCTGGTTATTCGAGATTCTAGGTTGCGGTGGCCTATTCCAGAGGGTCTAAGGGATAAGGTCCGGGGGCAATGCATTACCGGGCTCAAACGGAGAGGAAAGTACATCCTTATCCAATTGCAGGCTGGAACGCTGATCCTCCATCTTGGCATGTCGGGTAGTCTAAGGTTGACCTCATCCGATCAGGCGAACAAGAAACACGACCACTATGACCTTCTTCTGGATAGTGGAGCATTGCTTCGATACCATGATCCAAGACGCTTCGGTTGTCTTCTTTGGACCTTTGACGAGCCAGAGCGCCATGCTTTGCTTAAAAGGCTTGGTCCAGAGCCCTTGGAAAGAGAATTTCAGGGTTCGGTCTTGTTCGAGCGAGCGAAGCGTTCGAGAATTCCAGTCAAGACGTTCATCATGAAAGGCGAGGTCGTCGTTGGCGTGGGGAATATCTATGCGAGTGAGTCCCTTTTTAGAGCGGGCATATTGCCCGAAAGAGAAGCCGGTCAGTTATCAAAAGAACAGTTTGATCGTTTAGCTCTTGCCATTAAAGGTGTCCTTGAAGCCTCAATAGCTCAAGGTGGAACGACGCTGCGCGATTTTGTTAACGAGTCAGGGGTACCCGGCTATTTCAAGCAAACTTTGAATGTATACGACCGCGCGGGTGAACCTTGTCGGTATTGTGGTGAACTGATTCGCAGTGGTCGAATGGCCCAAAGGGCCACTTACTGGTGTCCTAGTTGCCAGGCTTAAGCATGTTTCTAAGTTGGGTAGCTTCCTTCAGTGCCACTTCAACATCCTCTGCTAGGACATTGAAGTGGCCCATTTTACGACCCAGACGTGCGGATGATTTTCCGTACAGATGCAGCATGACATTAGGCTGACTCATGAGCTTATCCCAAGCGGGCTCTCCACTGTTCCAGACATCGCCCAACAGATTGACCATCACAACAGGGCTCAGGAGTCGGGTCCCCCCAGGAGGAAGGCCGCAAAGGGTTCGGACCTGCTGTTCAAACTGACTGGTCATTGTGGCATCCAGTGTGAAGTGTCCACTGTTATGTGGGCGTGGGGCAATTTCGTTGATTACAAGGCGATCACCCTCCAGTACGAAGAACTCAACCCCCAATACCCCAACGTAATTCATGGCTTCAGCCAGAGATAGGGCCATCTCACGAGCTTCTTCTGCAACGTCCTGAGGTACTCTGGCCGGGATGATGCTGACATCCAGAATACCATTTTCGTGTCGATTCTCTGCAACGGGGAACGTGAAGGATTCTTTTGGACCCGTCCTAGCTACGATCACAGAGACTTCCGTTTTGAGATCGAGCATTTTTTCTAGAACACAGTCCTTTTTTCCAAATGATGCAAACGCTGTCCTAGCTTCTTCGGCTGTTTGGACTCTAATTTGCCCTTTACCGTCGTAACCGAGTCTTGCAAGCTTCAGAATTCCAGGCAAATAATCATCGAGGTTTTGTTGGAGGTCGTGATCATTTCTGATGGGAAGATAAGGTGCAACGGCAAGTCCAACGTTTGAAATATAGGTCTTTTCAGTGATACGGTCTTGCGCAATGGAGACGCATTCTGCGGATGGCGAGACTTTTATGGATTGTGCTAATCGGCTAAGGCTCGTGGCCGGAACATTCTCAAATTCTGTTGTGACGGCGGCGCAGGTTTTGGCCATCTTATCGAGCGCAGCTTGATCATCATAAGGAGCGCAAATATGAACGTTTGCAAGACTGCCCGCTGGACTTTCTGGATCAGGATCGAGCACGGTCACTTCATAACCCATGGCACGGGCAGCCGAGGTGAACATGCGGCCTAGTTGTCCGCCGCCAATTATTCCAAGCATTTCACTGGGCAAAATGTGTTTCATGGATTTCTCGTGGGTAAAGGCTGTTCAGTTAGCCTGAGAGGCTTATGAGTCAATCGATTTCAGGCAAACGAGCAGCCAAGACACTCTCGGTCTGTACTTGACGGAAATGATCGAGACGGTCGCGTAGCTGAGAGTCTTGTGTCGCGATCATGGCCGCGGCAAATAAGGCTGCATTTACAGCACCGGCTTCACCTATTGCGAAGGTTGCCACAGGAATACCCTTTGGCATCTGTACGATGGAAAATAAAGAGTCTTTCCCTTTAAGGTAGCGACTAGGCACCGGTACACCAAGGACGGGTAAGGCTGTTTTAGCTGCCAGCATACCCGGAAGATGCGCAGCACCGCCCGCACCTGCAATAATGCACCCTAGTCCACGATCGCGCGCTGTTTCTGCGTAACTGAAAAGCAAATCGGGTGTCCTGTGAGCGGAGACGACTTTAGTTTCGAACGAAACCCCAAGATCTTTCAGTTGCTTTGCCGCATGCTGCATAACGTCCCAGTCGCTCGTGCTGCCCATAACAATCCCAACTTGTATCATTCAGATCTCGCCTGTCAGTAAAAGGTCGACATTTTAGCTTATTAAAACGGGTTGCAGGAGAAGTCTTCTTTGACTTGAAGAAATCGGGTTAAGCGATACTTAGCTTGGCCAGAGTCCTCTGAGATAAGCCGCCCTGAAATTAAAGATCGATTCCAGTCTGGATCGAATGAAGAGGGCATGGACAAAGCGACCGAAGAATCCCCAAGGCATGACATAGAAGACTTTATCCGTCATCTCAATGCCTCCAGAGACGGAGCGGAAGCTATGCTCGTGATACCAAAAGCGAAACGGTCCAATTCTTTGTTCATCCACAAAACGATACATGGTTTCAACATGCTTGATTTCGGTGACCCAGGTCATAGGTATCCCGGCAATTGCAGCAATGCGATAAGAGATAATCAGTCCTGAATAAATCGCGTCGGGCACTTCTGAGGTGATTTGAAATCGAAGGAAAGAGGGTGTTATGGCTTCAAGATTTCTGGGCGTTGAAAAAAAAGGCCATGCTTCTTCCAAAGTGATAGGGAGAGTTTGTTGTCGTTGAATGGTATAGACGTTCAAAAGAGCCCCCTGAAGGGTTTAGGTTAAGCTCAATTATGAGCGAAAACATTTTAACGGAGAAACCGCGATGAATACCGATTTTGACTTAACCGTTCTATATGATGGCGGTTGCCCTCTATGTAGTCGTGAAATTGACCATTACCGTCGAATAGACAAAGGAACGGCCATTCAATGGCTGGATGTGTCCATGATGGAGGAGAGTGAAATTCCTTTGAGTCTAAATAGAGAGGATACCCTTAAGATTTTTCACGTCATAGACGGTAATGACAAGATATATCGAGGTGCTTCAGGATTCATCAGGCTTTGGGACGCTTTACCGCGTTACGCGTGGCTCAGTTGGCTGTGTCGTCGCTTGGGTATTGTGCCCATGATGGATTGGGCCTACCAACGTTTTGCTGTCTGGCGATTCAAGAAACGCTGTAAAGACGGGTTGTGTGGGCTGGATGATGAGAGGACATCATCCTGATGCGAGTGTTGGTCTGGTTTCGTAATGATCTTAGGCTCAAGGATAACCCTGCTCTTCTTGCTGCTTGTGCCACCGGAATCGATCTCATTCCTCTCTATATCTATGATCCAAAAGGGACAACCGAGTGGGCCATTGGGAGCGCAAGTCGATGGTGGCTGCACCACAGTTTAAGTGAGCTCCGTCAATCCTTGAAGACCTTTGGAAGTGATTTGGTCCTTCGTTCAGGATCTGAATTTGACATCCTTACACAGGTTATAGAGCAGGAGTCGGTCGATTATGTTTTCTGGAATCGGCGTTATTCACCTGGCGATATTGTAATCGACACTGCAATTAAGCGCGTCTTGAAGTCTAGAGGAGTCAAGGTCCAAACGTTCAACGGCTCTTTGCTCTACGAGCCTTGGGAGGTTGTGCGGGCGGGTGGGGAGCCCTATAAGGTGTTCACACCATTTTGGAATGCACTGCAGAAGCAAGGGCTCTATCGCATGCCCGAAGCAGCTCCTGAGGGTATACCCCATTTGCCCAAAATACAGGCAGGTCCAGAGATTGCTGATTTAGATCTCCTTCCAAAGATTCCTTGGGATCAAGGGTTTTGTGAGGAATGGGAGGTGAGTGAAAGGGCGGCTGAATCGAGACTCAGGACCTTTAAACATGGGGCGATCATGGGGTATCAGCAAATGAGGGACCGTCCTGATATCGAGGGCACATCAAAGCTCTCTCCATACCTTCATTTTGGTCAAATATCACCACGGCAGATCGTAGGAGAGCTATTGGATACGACAGGGGTCATTGGTGGTGCTGGAGGACTTGCTTTTATCAGAGAAATCGCCTGGAGAGATTTTGCCCACCATCTCCTCTACTATTTTCCGGATACTCAAGATCAGCCTCTTGATAAACGTTTTGTCCGCTTTCCTTGGTCTCAAGATGATGAGGCACTAAAGCGCTGGCAACGAGGTATGACAGGTGTTCCGATTGTTGACGCTGGCATGCGAGAGTTATGGCATACCGGTTGGATGCACAATCGCGTTCGAATGATTGTAGCCTCCTTCCTCACTAAAAACCTACAGTTACATTGGCTTCACGGCAGTCGGTGGTTTTGGGATACTCTGGTAGATGCTGATCTTGCGAGCAATTCGTTTGGTTGGCAGTGGTCTGCAGGCTGCGGCGCTGATGCGGCTCCTTTTTTTCGAATCTTTAACCCCGTTCTTCAAGGCAAGAAGTTTGATCCGAATGGAGATTATGTGAGGCTTTGGGTTCCAGAGCTAAGCCGAATGCCACTCGCTTACTTACATGAACCTTGGGCGGCCCCATTAACGGTTAAACAAACGGCAGGTGTGGTTCTGGGGGAACAGTATCCGGAACCTATCGTCGATTTGAAGGAGAGTCGTCGGGTGGCCCTCGAAGGGTTTGCGACACTAAAAGAAATCTGAATCGCGACGAAGGCGGCATAAACCGTTAAAATTGAATGAGCGCAATGTGTCTCCTTCATTCTCCAACTTAGCCATCCATTTAAGACGTGAACGCCATACTCCACGAACAGATTCCTTTAAAGGATTTTACTGAGAAGGCTTACTTGGATTACTCCATGTATGTCATCCTTGATCGTGCTCTCCCTAATATAGCGGATGGATTAAAGCCTGTTCAAAGGCGCATCGTATTTGCTATGTCTGAGTTGGGTCTTGGACCGAGCTCTAAATATAAGAAATCGGCAAGGACCGTAGGTGACGTTCTGGGTATGTATCATCCTCATGGCGATCAGGCTTGTTATGAAGCTATGGTGTTGATGGCACAGCCATTTTCCTATCGCTATCCATTGATTGATGGTCAGGGAAACTGGGGCTCACCTGATGACCCAAAATCATTCGCGGCCATGCGCTATACCGAGTCAAGGCTGACGCCTTACGCTCAGACCTTATTGGCTGAGCTCGGTCAAGGAACCGTGAACTGGGTGCCGAATTATGATGGTACTAAGGACGAACCTACCTTGCTTCCAGCGCGTCTTCCTAATGTTCTTTTAAATGGTTCAACGGGTATCGCGGTTGGTATGTCAACCGATATCCCGCCTCATAATCTTCGTGAGGTGGTCGAAGCTTGTATTTTGTTGTTAGATCATCCCGACGCTACTTTAGAGCAAATCGCTGAATTGATCCGCGGACCTGATTTCACCACCGAAGCTGAGATCATTACCTCGCGTGAAGAGCTTTTAAAGATGTACCAAACAGGCAATGGCTCGGTACGACTTCGGGCACGGTGGGAACTTGAAGACGGAAATGTGGTGATTACCGCGCTTCCTCATCAGGTTTCGGGTGATTCAGTATTGCAGCAAATTGCCCAGCAAATGCAGGCCAAGAAACTGCCTCTGGTAGAAGACCTGCGCGATGAGTCGGATCATGAAAATCCGACGCGTCTTGTCATTATGCCTCGTGGCAGAAAGATCGATGCGGATCAGTTGATGTCGCATTTATTTGCAACCACGGATCTTGAGCGAACGTACCGGGTTAATCTCAATATGATTGGCCTCAGCGGAAAGCCTCAAGTCAAGAATTTGCGAGATATCCTCAAGGAATGGCTCGTATTTCGGATTGAAACTGTTCGTAGGCGATTAAATTATCGCCTCGATAAGGTAAATGCACGATTGCATATCCTAGAAGGATTACTGATTGCGTTCCTCAACATAGACGAGGTGATCGCCATCATTCGGCAGGAAGATGAGCCTAAGCCAGTTTTGATGGAACGATTTGCAATTACCGATACTCAGGCAGAAGCCATTCTTGAGCTCAAGCTCAGACACCTTGCAAAACTCGAAGAATTCAAGATTCGGGGAGAGCAGGCAGAGCTAGCTAAGGAGCGAGAAATGTTGGAAGGGCTGCTTGGCTCTCCCAAAAAACTCAATGCTTTAATCAAAAAAGAGCTGCAGCAGGACGCAGATAAGTTCGGAGATGCCAGACGCTCACCGATTGTGGTCCGTCAGGCTGCTCAGGCTTTAGATGTGACTACAGTGATCGGTAGTGAGCCGATGACCATCGTACTTTCAGAAAAGGGTTGGGTTAGGACGGCTAAAGGATACGATATCGAGCCAGCGACCTTGACCTATCGTTCCGGTGACTCCTTCTTGGCTTCAGCGCAAGGCCGAAGCAACCAGCCTGTGTTTTTTCTGGATTCAACCGGGCGGAGTTATGCTGTTCCAACACATGAATTACCCTCGGCTCGAACACAAGGTGAGCCGTTGACCGGTCGTCTCAATCCACCTGCTGGAACGGTCTTTTGTTCGGTCGTGACCGGGAATGATGACGATTGGTACTTGCTTGCGACCTCAGCTGGTTACGGATTCGTGACTCAGATACAGGAGTTCTATACCAAGAACCGGGCAGGTAAGGCTCTATTGACTGTTCCTGATCAGGCCTCCGTTATGAACCCGGTCCGGGTCGGATCGCTCGAAACCAGTCGTATTGCTGTTGTAACCCTCCAAGGACGGCTGTTGGTCTTTCCGGCGGCGGAAATTCCTGTCCTTAATAAGGGGAAGGGCAATAAACTGATCCAGATTCCACCGGCTGATTTGGCGTCACGCAATGATCTGGTAATGGGGCTTGCAGATGTTCCAGAAGGGGCGAGTCTCAAATTGCATTGTGGTAAGCGGCATTTGACCTTGAGTCCCTCAGATCTTAGTCACTACCTCGGTATGCGTGCACGAAGAGGCAATCATTTGCCAAGAGGGTTCCAAAGAGTGGAGCGACTTGAAGTTATCCTGGATGTATAAAGGTGACGTCTTGCTGAATGCAGCTAATCCGTTTGACATGCTTTACGATCTCGAAATCGATGCTACAGGTCTTTTGTGCCCTTTGCCGCTTCTACGGCTAAAGAAAGGGCTACAGAGTCTTGAGGTTGGGCAGGTCTTGAGAATTGAGGCCACGGATCCTGCGTCGACGCTCGACTTCGGCGTTTTCCTCGAACAGTCAGGTCACCAGTTGCTTGAGCAAACCGAGGTGGCGGGGATTCTGTGTTATGTCATTCGTAAACGTTAATCTACCTTCATGAGAACCATGTTTAAACACAGGTTATGGTATTTCACCGTATTCTTGTTTCTATGCGCGCATACGGTTTTCGCGGCTTCTGATAGCACCTTCTTGGTCCTTAACTATCACGACATCATTCAAGAGGAGGAGCGTGTACCTCCTTTTGATCGAGTAGCCGTCAGCCAAAAGCATTTTGAGAGCCATTTCGCTTGGCTCAAGAATCATGGTTATCACGTGGTTTCATTTCAACAGGTTATTGACGCCAGTCAGGGCATTCGATCGCTACCTGAGAAGTCTGTATTACTGACATTTGATGACGGGTATCAGAGCTTTTATACCCGAGTCTTTCCATTGCTCAAGAAATATCACTACTCAGCCGTTGTCGCTCTAGTAGGGTCTTGGATGGATCAGAAGCCCGACTCGACGGCACCCAAGGATAAAGCCCTCTTAAGCTGGGGACAAGTACGAGAGCTGATCGATTCAGGTCTTGTGGAGGTCGCCTCACACAGCTATGACCTTCATCGGGGTATCGTGGCTAATCCCCAAGGGAACGAACAGGCTGCGGCAACTGCCCACGCTTACGATACAGACCTCGGACAGTATGAGGACGATGAGGAATATCGGCAGCGAGTGGCCTCGCAGGTTGCACAAAGCAGAGACTTTATTTGGCAGAACGCGGGGATTGTGCCCAGGTTGATGGTATGGCCATTTGGTGAATATAACGAAACGGTACTAGTGGCTTCTAGAGAAGCGGGTATGCCCTTTACCATGGCGCTCAGAGATGGAATGAATACCTTCGCAGATCTTCGGGCTATACGAAGACTCTTGATCTCTGATGATCCAGATGAACATCAATTCGAAGCTATTGTGACCCATCTTCGCAGTGATCGTCCGCAAAGAGTGGTTCACATGGATCTTGATTTTATCTACGACGCCGATAAGGAGCAGTTGGCGAAGAATCTTGATGCCCTGATTGATCGCATCAGAGAGATGGCGGTGACTACCGTCTATCTACAGGCATTCTCTGATCCCGATGGTGATGGAAACGCCGATGCACTTTATTTCCCCAACCGTCATCTTCCTGTTAAGAGCGATCTTTTTAATCGTGTAGCCTGGCAGTTGAAGACCCGATCGGGTGTCAAAGTGTATGCTTGGATGCCAATGATGGCTTACAAAGCCGATGTGCCGAATGAATGGCGAGTTAAGGAGTGGCGAGAGGGAAAAGCGCAAGATGCTGCTCACATCTACACGCGTATTTCACCTTTCAATGCTGATGCGCGTCGCTGGGTGGGTGATCTTTACGAGGATCTGGCCAAGTTTGCGGCATTCGATGGCTTGCTGTTTCATGATGATGGAATTCTCTCTGACTTTGAGGATGTCTCTCCAAGTGCACTCGCTTACGCCAAGAATGTTTGGGGGCTAAGTGATCGGTTCGAGACCTTGCACGATACTCCGGCACACCGCATGGCATGGGCGAAGCATAAAAGTGAATTAATGCTTCAGTTTACCGATTATTTATCTGAACGAGTTAGGTTGTACCGTCCGCTGCTTAAGACAGCTCGTAATATTTATGCGCTTCCAATCCTTCAACCTGAGAGTGAGGAATGGTATAGCCAGTCCTTGCAAGGTTTCTTAAAGCATTACGATTACGTCGCAATTGAGGCGATGCCCTTTATGGAGAAGGCCAAAGATCCTTTGCCGTGGCTTAGGCAATTAGCTAATAAGGTCGCAGAGCAACCCGATGGGCTAAAAAAATCGGTCTTTGAGCTTCAGTCTGTCGACTGGAATACCCAGCAACCGGTTAGCATGGGGGCTTTCCAAAGCCAAATTAAACTTCTGAAAGATGCCGGTGTGCGTCATCTTGGGTATTATCCAGATAACGTTTACGATGATCAGCCAAAGATGGTAACCCTGAAGAAGTATTTCTCCATACAGATTCAACCTTGATCAGCAGAGTGCACTACGATACATGAATAGCTTTTGGGAGCACCTCGAAGAGCAGTGGCATTCGATTCAGGCTCACATCCACAGTGGACTTCCTGCTCTTTTTAACTGGAATGGTTGGGGCGAGGTCGATGATGCCTTTGCCCGGTTTATGTTCTATTACCCCTTGTTTATGGCCTACGTATGGATGATTGGGGCTCTTATCTATTATGTTCGCTGGGAAAAGCGTCCATCCTATGACTATCACCCTGAACTATCGAATTATCCAGCTGTTTCGATCCTTATCCCTTGTCATAATGAAGCAGACAACATCCGCGAAACGATCCATTTCTGTCTAAATCAAGATTATCCAAACTTTGAGATTATCGCGATCAACGATGGTAGCCGTGACAATACCCTTGAAATTCTTGAGCATCTGGCTACTGAACACACACGCTTGCGCGTCATCAACCTTGCCAGCAATCAAGGCAAGGCTGTGGGTCTTAGAACAGCCGCTTTATTGACGGAAAATGAATATTTAGTCTGCATTGATGGAGATGCTTTGTTGTCTCCGGATGCAACGCGTTGGATGGTAAGTCACTTTCTCGATAATCCAACGGTTGGAGCCGTTACCGGTAACCCAAGAATTAGAAATCGCTCCACTTTATTGGGAAGGGTTCAAGTCGGTGAATTTTCGGCCATTGTTGGGATGATCAAGCGGGCTCAGCGATTATATGGTCGCATCTTTACGATTTCTGGTGTGATTGCTGGTTTCCGAAAATCAGCGCTCCGAGAAGTGGGGTATTGGAGTCCTGATATGGTTACAGAGGACATCGATATCAGTTGGAAACTTCAATTGGCCGGATGGACCATTCGCTTCGAACCCAATGCGCTGTGCTGGGTGCTTATGCCCGAAACACTCGGTGGGTTATGGAAGCAACGAAGCCGTTGGGCGCAAGGTGGTGTCGAGGTGCTGATTCGTTACTTTCGTCATATGTGGCGGTGGACGTCCAAGGGTATGTGGCCGCTTTATGTCGAGTCCGTCGTGAGTATCGTTTGGTCTTTCCTTATTTTGGCGACCTTGCTACTGCTGCCATTGGAGTTTGTATATGAAACTCGCCGGGAACAATTGGCTGATCTTTCTCCTAGTTGGACCAGTATGCTCTTAAGCGTAACCTGTCTCGTTCAGTTCGCAGTGAGTTTGTTTATTGATTCCCATTACGAACGAAGGGTGGGTAATACAGCGAGGCATTATTACTGGATGATCTGGTACCCCATCGTCTACTGGATTATTAATGTTGCGACCACCGTGAATGGTTTTTTTGTGGCTGTAAGAAAGAAAAGGGGGCAGCGAGCGGTATGGGTAACGACGGATAGAGGGTTGAGGCAGGAATGAGCGATCATAGAAAACTCATTATTGATCTTCCTCATTTGCAGTCATTCACTCAGCGGGTGGGTTCACTTATTGTCGGCATCGCCTGCTGGCTTCTCTGGATTTATTTTCTGGTTCCGATCGTCACGCTGGCTGGCTGGTTAATGGGGGTTAGAAAATTCTCGCATGAAATACGTTGGTTTGGTGGCTACAAGAGCCTAGTGGGTTTAATGGAGTTGTATGCGGATACCGTAGTGGTTATTGCTGTCTTTTGGTTGCTTTGGACCGTGTTCACAAGTCTTCGTCCGGTGTTGAAACACCTACCGCCTAATTCATTTGATCAGTTACAGGCTGAGACTCAGTTTATTGAAACAGGTGTGTCTCTCTCAGCGTTATATTTCTCCTCATCAGTTACGGTAAGTTTTGACGACCATGGGCACATCACTGGAATATCGCCCTTATTTGTTGAGAATTCAATGGATACACCAACATGAAGAAGAGTGTGTGGTTAAGCTCAAGGACAGTCATCATGCTATCGGTGGCAATTGGTTGCTTTGAATTCATTGCTTGCTCAAGGATTTCACTCTCAGGCATTGATCTTTCTGCCAAACACGAGCCAGTTCCGCCTCCTGAGATTGATAAGAGTGATTTGATAGAGGGTGCAGGGGGGCTGGATGCAAGTCGTTCAAATCTTATGCAAGATGCGGAAGTCAATCGTCTCAACGTCCAATTGGTTTTTACAGGGACAGCGGGTGTAATTGTTCCTGAAGGGGCTTTGGTTAGTGACGGCGCCATTCGTTTTAGAACCACACAAGACGCACTCATTAATCGATCTGGGAGAAGTGAGCCGGTACTGGCTTTAAGTGTCCATCCATCGCGTGAACGTGTGCCAGCGAATGCCATTCAGACCATGGTAACTCGTCCCCCGTCTCAATACAGGGTTAATGTGACGAATCCAAAAGCTGCTTATGTAGAAGCCGAAACCCCGGGTGGTGAAACGATTACAAGGACTTCAGTAAACCTCATATTCACAGGAAATGCCGGATTTATGGTCAGGAAAGGGTTTGCAGTCAGTGATGACAAGCATCTATACAGGGTGAGTCGGGATATTACGATCGGTGAAACGGGAGAGTCTCGTCCTGTTGTTGCTATTGCGACGGTGGACGGATCTTGGACTGTGCCCCCGGAAACCGTGAGGTTCATTAATACAGCCACGTCCAATCTATTCCAAATCAAAGTCTCCAACCCCACTGAAGGAATTCCTGGCATCCCTGTCAAGCCCTAGAGACCTATCGATAATTTCCTACTTTATCTAGGATTGAATCAGGGCAATGTGGCGCCCTTAAAGAAATAACTGGCCATTGTTGTTGCTCAGAATGTGCCATGAGTAAGTCATCAGGGTCTACCGCAACGGCATGACTCACGATAGACAGCAGGGGTAGGTCATTGTGTGAATCACTATAGAACCAGCTGTTTTCAAGGTTTTCACCATTTTGATCTAGCCACTCTTTAAGTCGAATAACTTTTCCATCCTTAAAGCACGGTGTTCCCATGAATTCCCCCGTGTAACGCCCATCGATGAATTCAGGAGTTGTCGCAATGAGATGTTCAATCCCATAGAGATCTGCAATAGGCTCAGTCACGAAACGGTTAGTGGCTGTAATGATCATGAGGGTATGGCCTGCCTGTCGATGCACATTTATAAGTTGATGCGCTGCAGGCATTAGTATTGGCTTGATCTTTTCTTCAATAAACGTTTTCCGCCAGTCATGAAGTTGTTGAGCATCATGGGTGGTCAAAGGCTTTAGAGCAAAGCGAAGGAATTCGTGAATATCGAGCGTTCCTTGCTTATAGTCTTCATAGAACTTAGTGTTGGCGCGCTCGTAGGTTTCGGCGTTAACGATGCCTTTCTCAACGAGAAACTGCCCCCATAAATAGTCACTGTCGCCTGCGATTAGAGTGTTATCAAGGTCAAATATTGCCAGAGTCACGAGATTCCTTTACTCTCAAATAAATATGTGAAGTTTGGTCTTGCTTGGGTATATGGCCAAACAGGTCCTGAAGATTGCCTCAATCGACATGAACTTCACTTGAAAACAGAGGGTGGATTATACCTCGAACACCTAATCAGGACGTTAGCTGAGACATGATAGACCGGGATGGATATCGCCTAAATGTAGGAATCATCCTATGCAATAACGAGGGCCGCCTATTTTGGGCGCGTCGTATCGGTATGCAGTCTTGGCAGTTTCCTCAAGGAGGCATTAAGCGGAATGAAGACCCTGAGGCCGCCATGTACCGAGAGCTTTATGAGGAAGTGGGCCTCAAAAGTCACGATGTTGAGCTGATTGGCAGGACCAGTAAATGGTTACGTTACGAGCTTCCTGAGCGCTATATTAGAAAGCGATCCTATCCTGTGTGTATTGGGCAGAAGCAGATATGGTTCATGCTTCGTTTGGCTTCTGAGGAGTCATCCATACGTCTCGATTGTTCAGAAAAGCCCGAGTTCGATAATTGGTGTTGGGTCGATTACTGGCATCCTGTAGAGGACGTGGTTTATTTTAAGAAGAACGTTTATCAGCAGGCACTGACCGAGTTGGTCGATTTACTCAATGTGCTATCTCCATCAGAGCAGATTAAGAGCCCTATCACGGCCGGCTGACGCTCTACGTCTTTTTAGTAGCCCGACGAGCCGATATCTAGGCCCTCGGGAAGTTCATTCAGTCTAACGACTTCTGTTCTGATATTACCATCCGCCATCAACTCCAAGACACGGTAACCCGGTGGGATGGTGTCGATGGAGAAATCACTGGACTTTGGCGTAAATTGAAAACAGGTCGAAGGTGTGCCGATAATCCTTATGTTGTCCTGTTGTCTATCAAAGGCCTGATGGATATGGCCGCAAACGATGGCTCGTACCTTAGAGCTCGAGTTTAATACATGAAAAAATTCATCTGAATTTTGAACTGTCATCGTATCCATCCATTCACTACCGCAAGGGATAGGATGATGATGTAGGGCGATCATAATATGATCGCCTTTTGCAGAAAGCAGGTTTGATTCAAGCAGATCTAATTGAGCTAAGGAAAGACGACCTTTGGGGGACTTTCGGATAGTGCTGTCAAGGCAGATAAGGGTCCAAGTTCCTAACTCAATTTGGCTCTCGTAACGAATATCTGCGTCAATGAGCGCTTTGTTCATGGTCTCTGGGTCATCGTGATTTCCTGGAAGACAATAAACGGGACAGGTGAGGTGTTTGAGATAGCTTTTAAGTCGTTGATAGGTGATGGGGTCTGGATCTTGTGCAAGATCGCCCGTCAAAAGTATATGGTCTGAGGCCTTAATTTCTAGAGGGTTTAGGGATTTCAGGACATTTCTGAAGCTTAAGTCGGTTACTACACCGTTTAAAGTATCCACTGGAGACGTTCTAAGGTGAAAGTCAGTTATCTGGAAAAGCCGTATGGTGGCAGGCTGCTGCCCTGAAGTCATATTCAGGCCGATGGCTAAAAAGAAGGTTAAAAGTGAATCAGCGAGTGAATAGTCCGCGACTTTAGGCGGTCACGACCATTCAGGAAGTCGAGTTCTACCATGAATCCGCAGGCAACCACTTCTGCACCAAGTAATTCGATTAACTTGCAACTAGCCTCCGCTGTGCCGCCCGTTGCAAGTAGGTCATCAATGATCACAACTCGATCGTTTTTGCCTACGGCATCTGTGTGAATCTCGAGTGAGGCCGAACCGTATTCAAGGTCGTAACTGATTGACTTGCTGTGGTAAGGGAGCTTTCCCGGTTTTCTGAGAGGAACAAAGCCGACATTGAGCTCTAGAGCCACTAGAGAACCTAATATGAATCCTCGAGCCTCCATGCCGGCAACGGCCGTAACCCCCTGATCCTTAAAAGGCTGGCTAAGGTGCTTTACCGTTGATCTAAGAGACTCTGGGTTTCTAAGGGCTGGGGTAATGTCCTTAAACACGATGCCAGGCTTAGGGAAGTCCGGAATGTCCCGGATGCTGGCCCTAATCTGTTCGATGTCATGAGGCATACTTTGAGCTAGCGTGCCGCAAGACGTTTTTGGTAAGCATCGATCGATGCTTGAATACCATCCGTATCCAGCCCTGCAACCGTTAGGACTTCCTCTCGGGTGCCTTGCTCTATAAATAGATCAGGCAAGCCAATGGTCAAGAGAGGTGTTTTTACGATATGAGCGTTAAGTACTTCCTGAACACCCATTCCCGCACCGCCGGGTATGGCATTTTCTTCGATAGAAACGAGCAGATCATGAGTTTCAGCCAATTTCAGGATCAATTCTTCGTCTAGAGGTTTAATAAACCTCATGTTGACAACGGTAGCGTCAAGCTTTTCGCCCACTTCCAATGCCGGCATAACCATCGACCCAAAGGCCAAAAGAGCGATACTCTTGCCTTCACGCCGGATCTCACCTTTACCCATGGGTAGAGCGACCATTTCGTCATTAACTGGGGTTCCGGGTCCTTTGCCTCGAGGGTATCTTACCGCCGCAGGACCATCATGCTTGAACCCGGTGTAGAGCATCTGGCGACACTCATTTTCATCCGCAGGAGCCATAATGACCATGCCCGGGAGGCATCTCAGGAAAGAATAGTCGAAACTTCCAGCGTGAGTAGGGCCGTCTGGTCCAACCAGTCCAGCACGGTCAATGGCAAACAGGACGGGTAACTTTTGCAGCACGACGTCGTGTACCAACTGATCGTAGGCGCGTTGTAGGAAGGTGGAATAGATCGCCACGACGGGTTTGTAACCCTCGCATGCTTGACCCGCTGCTACCGTAACAGCATGCTGCTCTGCAATACTTACGTCGAAATAACGGTCTGGGAAACGCTTTTCAAATTCAACCAGCCCAGAGCCTTCCCTCATGGCGGGCGTAACGCCTAATAGTCGGCGATCTCGTTCTGCCATGTCACAGAGCCAGCGACCAAAGACCTCGGTGTAGGTGGGTGAAGACGGCTTAGCCTTAGGTAGGTGGTCTTTACTCAAGTCGAACGTACCAACACCATGATAAGCCACAGGATCAAGTTCGGCTGGGAGATAGCCTTTGCCCTTTTTGGTGACGATGTGCAGGAACCTAGGGCCATTGGTGGTTCTGAG
>Ga0316229_1002064_pt1 | contig 18349 bp, 16 predicted proteins | sample TBH18023metaG_FD_206011 | JGI IMG/M metagenome (GOLD analysis project Ga0316229, IMG submission 206011) | Freshwater microbial communities from Trout Bog Lake, Wisconsin, USA - TBH18023 | ecosystem: Environmental > Aquatic > Freshwater > Lake > Hypolimnion/Profundal zone | place: USA: Wisconsin... | reverse complement strand
TGGCCTTCGGCCACCCTCCGTCGAAGATCGACAAACCACAACCACCACCCCAACCTCAACTCATCACTCCGACTAACTCTCCGAGTGGCTCGAAAAAGCGTATCCCGTCAGATCCATCGCTAACACCCATTGCTGACGCATTGCCCTACTCTAACTGCGAGCAGTTCCAGCAGGGTGAAGGCATTGGAGAATCGACGACGCATCATTTCCAGCTGAAGACGAGATCACCCGGGCCGGCGCCGCGGCCCGCCGAGTAAAATAACACGCCCGCCCGGACACCGGCCGAAAGATCCAGATCCTGGCGTTCCGGCGACAACCGGTTCGTCCCGTCAATCCCCGTGACCGAGGGCGCCGGTCCATCGGCATCTGTGATCCAGCCATCGCCATCTCTGTCATAGAGCACGGCAATGTCACTGTTTCCAAACGCATCGACCAGCGCGGTCCGGGCCTCATTCAGTTCGCCCTCGGTGATGGAATAAAACGTGATGAGTTTATCGTTGCCTGCCAGATGTGCAGCGGTGGCCGGCGCCCCGCCACCGATCGCCCGGCCCGTCAATGCGCCGGCGAAAACCTCGGCATCAACTTTGCCTCCGCTGCCTCCGTCGACGGCGGGATAGAAGCCGTATTCCTGCCTGAACTGCTCCATCGCCGACACCCACTGGCTGAACTGCACTTTCGTTTTCGCACGCTTCGCGGATACCCGGACCGACGCCACGGAAGGAATCAGGATGGCCGCTAGCAGGCTCACGATCCCCATGACGGCAAGCAGCTCAACCAAGGTGAAGGCATGCAACCGCGGTGACCGGGCGCGACCAGCCGTGGATGCCGGCGATCCTGCGAGCGTGCCGGGTATACCGGTTGGCCTCTCGACCGCCGGGATCATTCGCACCCAAGCAAGGAGACCGCCGTTCTTCATGGCTGAGCGTACAGATTGCGGGCATTCCCTGCCGCAGTGGAAATGACCCCGCCAAATTCACCCACGACCTCGGGCACAACGTCCTCGCGCGTCGGCAGAGACTCCGCGGCAGGACGCCCCCCAAGGGAATACAGCACCCGTCCGCGCCTGACCGGCTCGGTGCCCGCCTGGCGGATAAAATAAACGTAGCGGTAGCTGTTACCCCACGGATCCACCAAGTGATTCGCAACGTCTCCAGGATGCAGTGGGTCATGCAGCGCGATCTGGACGCCATCGAGCAGACTGCGTCCGGAAATCGAGGCACCCGTCGGACCGAGCCGGCCAATCAATGCTTGGTACAGTTTTTCCGGCGTGTCAGCCGTCTGCGGGTAGTCGCCATACTCGCGCCGGTAATCCTCCAGCGCCTGGGATAGCACCGCCAGTTCCGAACGCGCCCGGCCAACGGCCGCCTGCTCCTTGGATCCGCGCAAGGATCCCAGCGTGATGCCTAGGAGGAGCGCCATCAGCGCAACCACGGCAAGCAACTCGACCAGCGTAAAAGCGCCGGAATGCCGGCTTCGGTCAGAAGCCGTAGGGACTGCCGGGGGGAGCAGCATGGCTCCCAATGAGTTTCCAACCGCTGGTTAAAGCAACGATAAAAACACGCAACCTACTTGCTTACAATAGTTTCAGTTACATTGCAAGAACCTGCGACAGAGCGCCGCGGTTATTCTTCGGCCTGCAGGCTCGCGACCACGCTGAAATCCTCCAGCGTGGTCGTGTCGCCCTTCACGACTCCGCCGTTGGCGATCTCCTTCAGGATGCGGCGCATGATCTTTCCGCTGCGGGTCTTGGGCAGGCTCGCCGCAAACCGGATGTGGTCGGGTTTGGCCAATGAGCCGATTTCCTTGCCCACATGGCCGCGCAACTGCTCCTTGAGTTCGTCACTCGGCGTCTGCCCGGCCTTCAGGGTCACGAAGACCACCAGCGCCTGGCCTTTCAACTCGTCCGGTCGCCCGACTGCCGCCGCTTCGGCCACGGCCGGATGCGAGACCAGCGCGCTTTCGATTTCAGCCGTCCCGATCCGATGGCCGGAAATATTCAACACATCGTCGATGCGGCCCACGATCCAGAAATAACCGTCCTTGTCCTGCCGCGCGCCGTCACCCGTGAAATAGATTCCGGGAAACTCGCTCCAGTAAGCCTGGCGGTAACGGTCGTCATCACCCCAGAGGGTGCGCAGCATCGAGGGCCAGGGCTGCGTGATCACGAGCTTGCCCCCGCTGTTGCGCGGCACCTCCCGGCCCTTCTCGTCCACCACCTTGGCCACGACGCCAAAGAACGGCCAGGTACCCGATCCCGGCTTGAGCGGGGTGATGCCCGGCAGCGGCGCAATCATGATCGCACCGGTCTCGGTCTGCCACCACGTGTCCACGATCGGGCAGCGCTTCTTGCCGATCAGGGTGTGGTACCACATCCACGCCTCGGGATTGATGGGTTCGCCCACCGATCCGAGCAGCCGCAGCGAATCAAGCCGGTGCCGGAGCACGTAGTTGTCGCCCCAGCGCATGAACGCGCGGATGGCCGTCGGCGCCGTATACAGGATCGTGATGCCATGGCGGTCGATCATCTGCCAGAACCGATCCGGCTCGGGCTGGTTGGGCGCGCCCTCATACATGAAGACCGTGGCCCCGTTGGCCAGCAGGCCGTATACGACATAGCTATGGCCGGTGATCCAGCCGATGTCCGCCGAGCAGAAATAGCGGTCGTTTTCCTTCAGGTCGAAAATGTACTGCGCGCTGAGCTTTGTCCCCAGCAGGTAGCCTGCGCTGGTGTGCAAGACCCCCTTCGGCTTGCCCGTGGAACCGCTGGTGTAGAGGATGAACAACGGGTGCTCGGAATCGAACGCCTTCGGCTGATGGGTATTCGGCGCACCTTCCCATGCCTCCTTCCACCACACGTCCCGGCCATCCTTCATCGTCACGGGATTGCCGCAGCGCTTCACCACGATGACGCTCTGCACCGTGGGCGTGCCCTCCAGCGCCCGGTCCACATTGGCCTTGAGTTCGATGACCTTGCCCCGGCGCCAGCCGCCGTCGGCGGTGATCACCAGCTTGGCCTTGCAGTCGTTGATGCGATCCTTGATCGCCTCGGCGCTGAAGCCGCCGAAAATCACGGTGTGTATCGCTCCCACCCGCGCGCAGGCCAGCATGGCCATGACCGCCTCCGGGATCATGGGCAGGTAAATCGCCACGCGGTCGCCGCTGCCCACCCCCATGTTCTCGAAAATATGCGCCAGCCGGCAGACATGAAAATGCAGCTGCTTGTAGGTGATCGTCCGCACATCGCCCGGCTCGCCCTCGAAAATCAGGGCGGCCTTGTTCTCCCGGTAAGTGCCGAGGTGACGGTCCAGGCAGTTCTCGGCCACATTTAACTTGCCGCCCACAAACCACTTGGCATGCGGCATCTTCCAATCCAGCACCTGCTTGAAAGGCTTCCGCCAGACCAGCTGCTCTTTCGCCTGCCGGCCCCAGAATTTCTCTGGGGAGTTGACAGACTCCGCATAGAGCTTCTTATAGGCAGCTTCACTCCCAAGATTTGCTTGGGCTTTGAACTCGGCCGAGGGCCTGAACTTCCGGTGTTCCCGGGAAACTGAGGTAATCGTCTGGTCTGTCACGTTAGTGGCGGATTTTAGGGGTTAAGAAGGCAACTCGCAGTTCTTATCCCGCCATGAGTTTCAAGCGTCAAGCGCGGGCGTGATCGTCACCAATTTTGTATGGAAAAGAAAACTGCGTCCGCCCCGGCGGACACCCCCGCGCCCGCCCCGGCCGCGGCCCCTGTCAGCACCGAAACTCCCGCCCCTGCGCCCGTGGAGACCATCCGCGTCGAGGGCGTCCTCGACGTCGACCTGCAGCGCGGCGGCAACGGCCAGCTGCTCGACCTCAGCCGCGGCGGCAAGCGGCGCCCGACCGATCCCTTCGTGCCCAAGGAACTGATCCGCCGCTTCAAGCTGCGCACCGGCTCGATGATTGGTGGCACCGCCTTCCCGCCCGACGGCCGCTTTCCGAACCCGAAGATGCGCTTCATCGAGACCGTCGACGGCGTCGCACTGGAAGACCGGCGCGCCCGCTTCGAATTCACCGCGCTCACGACCATCTCGCCCAACCAGCACCTGAAGATGGAGCTCAAGGACGGCCGCATGACCACCCGCGCCGTCGATCTCTTCTGTCCCGTCGGCAAGGGCACCCGCGGCCTCATCGTCGCCCCGCCGCGCACGGGCAAGACCACCCTCCTCCGCGACATGGCCCTCGGCGTCCTCGAGAACAATCCCGAGTGCCACGTCATGATCCTCCTCGTCGACGAGCGCCCGGAGGAAGTCACCGACTTCCGCCGCAGCGTCCCCGCCGAAATCTGGGCCTCGTCCAACGACGAGCAGATCGAGAACCACATCCGCATCGCCGACCTCTGCATCGAGCGCGCCAAGCGCCTCGTCGAGGTGGGCCGCGATGTCGTCCTCTTCGTCGACTCGATCACCCGTCTCTCCCGCGCCCACAACACCGCGCGCAACTCCGGCCGCACCGGTTCCGGCGGCCTCGACGTCCGGGCGCTCGAAAAGCCCCGCCAGCTCTTCGCCACCGCGCGCAAGACCGAGGAGGCCGGCTCGCTCACCATCATCGCCTCCGTCCTGGTCGAGACCGGCAGCCGGATGGACGACGTCATCTTTCAGGAATTCAAGGGCACCGGCAACATGGAGCTCGTGCTCGACCGCAAGTGCGCCGAGATGCGGCTCTGGCCCGCCATCAACATCGCCGCCTCCGGCACCCGCAAGGAGGAGCTGCTGATCGACGCCAAGACCCTTGAGGGCATCCACTTCTTCCGCCGTGCGCTCGTGCAGCAGAAGATCGAGGAGGCCACCGAGACCATGATCGCCCGGCTTTCGAAGACCAAGACCAACGCCGAGTTCCTGAAACTCATCGCCCGCTAACTTCGCTCTTGCTGCCCTTGCCCCTCGCGGGGCAAAATTTCCCTTCCTCGTCCGCCGTCCGCTCCCTTTACCCGCCCACCACCGCATGCACAGTTTTTCCGAGCAATGTCTCGATATGGCCCGCTCGATGCTGGCCCATAATCTCGATTCGATCCAACCCGACGGCACCATCCTTCCCGCGAACGGCGAGCAATCCCGTCCCGACGAGCCCGGCCACGTCGCCTTCGCCCTCGGCGAATTTTACCGGGCCACGGGCGAAAGCACCCTCAAGGGCTTCGACCTGATCGACCTCGCCGCCCGCTGCATCACGGCGCAGATGTTCACCGAGCCCGCCGCCGAAAACGGCCTGGCCTACGCCTCCCTCGGCCTCCTCGCCTTCGGCCCCTCCAAGGAGCGCAACCCCGTCTGGGAGCGGCTCGTCGAGGAGACCCGCGAGCGCATCGACAAGCAGCTCCTCCACCGCAGCGACTACGACAACCACTGGCAGGCGTTCAACATCGCCAAGGCCGTCGCCCGCTTCAGCCTCGGCCTCTCCAAGAAGGACGAGACCTCGCGCCTCATCGAGCGCATGGTTGAGCGCATCACGGCCACCAGCTCGGCCGGGTTCTTCGACGACGCCACCACCGGCTTCGGCGGCAATTTCAACCTCTACGGCGTGATGAACTTTGTCTTCATCCGCTCCGCGCTCCAGCTCCATGCCAACAGCGGCGTCCGCGACCGCAAGCTGCCCACCCTCCGCACTTACGCCGAGAAGTACATCAAGATGATGCCCGATCTCGTGCGCGCGGACGGCCTCGGCTGGGCCTTCGGCCGCGCCGCCGGCGCCTACGGCCAGATGCACTGCATCAGCCTCATCCTGCAGGGGCTGCGCGACGGCTGGATCGCCGACGACCAGAAGGTCAAGTATTACGACATTCTGCGCCGGCTGTTCATGTTCTTCTACGAGACCTACCTCGACCAGGAACAGGGCTTCCTCGATCTCCGCGACGACGAACGCACCGCCTACTCGCACCACACGACGCGCATGGCGAATTTTGACGCCGCCCGCTACCTCTGCCAGTGGTCCCGCCTCGCGAAGACCGTGCAGATGCCGCCCGGCACGCCGAAGATCGAGCCGCCGCGCACCTCCGGCCGCTTCGTCATTTTCGACAAGAGCAACCGCAAGGAGCAGGGCCTCTTCCTCTACCGCGATGCCGAGAGCGGCCTGCATGCGCAGATTCCGCTCATCAGCTCGGGTACCACGCTCACCAGCGACTCCCTGCCCTTCCCGCACTGCCCGGGCGTGTTCGACTGGCCGAACAATGTCTACCTGCCGGTCATGCTGCCCGAACTCACCTTCGGCGACCAGGTCACCGTCCCGGCCTTCTACGGCAAGAACTGCGTCACCGGCCTCGGCCTCCGCAACAGTTTCTACTTCCGCTACGAGCAGCCGGAGCTCATCAACATCCGGGAGGAATTCGTCAAGAACCTCGGCAGCGTGAAGGTCCAGTGGAACTTCACGGGCAGCAAGATCAGCTGCGAGTTCGCCTACACCGTGAAGCAGCAGGTCACGCTGGACAAGTTCCGCTACGTCCTCGCGATCGCCGCCCCGCACTCCAAGTACCATGTCAACGGAGCCCTTGCCCTCGGCCCCCTCGGCCACCGCTGCACCGTCGCCAAGGATGATTTCCAGGGCACCTGGCAGGAGACCGAGATCGTCAGCGCCGACCCGGCCTACCGCACCAACTACGGCAAGATTCACTACCTGCAGTACCTGGTGCGCGACCATCCGCTCATCATGCGCCCCGGCCACGTCTACCGCCTCGCGGTGAACTTCGAGCCCGACGTGACGCACGTGTGAATGAGCGCGCGCCGCGCGCTCAAGTGACAAGTGCGAAGGAGCAAGTGGCGGGAGTCAGCGAACGCATCAGCGCGCAGGTTTTCGAAGGACTCCCGGACGGTCAACTCGCCCCGGCGCTTCTTTCTTGGCACTTGTCCCTTGGCACCCGTTACTTGGCCTTCAGCCATGCTCCGCCGCCGCATCATTCCCTGCCTTGACGTCAACGCCGGCCGCGTGGTCAAGGGCGTGCGCTTCCAGCAGCTCCGCGATGCCGGCGATCCCGTCCAGTGCGCCAAGGCCTACGATGCCCAGGGTGCCGACGAACTCATCTTCCTCGATATCACCGCTTCGAGCGATGAACGCCGCATCATGCAGGACGTCGTCGCCTCCACCGCCGAGCAATGCTTCATGCCCCTCACCGTCGGCGGCGGCCTGCGCTCGCTCGCCGACATCGAGGCCATGCTCAAGGCCGGGGCCGACAAGGTTTCCCTCAACACCGCCGCGATCAAGGATCCCCGCCTCATCGCGGAGGCCGCGCAGCGTTTCGGCAACCAATGCATCGTCCTCGCGATCGATGCCAAGCAGGAGCCCGCCGCGGATTCCTGGCGCGTCTACACCCATGGCGGCCGCAATGCCACCGAGCTCGACGCCGTCAGCTGGGCCCGGCAGGCCGTCGAGCTGGGCGCAGGCGAAATCCTGCTGACCAGCATGGACCGCGACGGCACCGGCGCGGGCTATGATGTCCCGCTCACCCGCGCGGTGAGCGACGCCGTCAGCGTCCCGGTCATCGCCAGTGGCGGCGCCGGCACCCTGCCGCATCTCGCCGAGGTGCTCGCCCAAGGCCACGCCAGCGCGGTACTCGCCGCGAGCATCTTTCACTTCGGCACGTTCACCATCCCACAGGCCAAGGATTTTCTGGCCGGCCAGGGCGTCCCCGTCCGGCGGTAGGCTGCGCTTCCCTGCGCCATCCGGCCGGCTGTTTCGGTGACAATCCGGTGTCGCGGACTTATGCGCTCGTTTCGGCCCGGCCAGGCCCTAGCGTAGCGGCTTTGTAACCTGGTTTTCCGTCCCGTGACCCGCGGTAAAAAGCTCTCCAAGATCTCCCCGCCCCCCGGCAAGGCCGCCGGCGCCCGGGGCAACCCGACCGCCCGCCGCAACCTCTACGCCAACCGCGAGCAGAGCTGGCTGGCCTTCAATCGCCGCGTTTTGGAGCAGGCCCAGAGCGCCGCCAACCCGCTGCTCGAGCGCGTGAAGTTCCTTGCGATCGTCAGCTCCAACCTGGACGAGTTTTTCGAGATCCGGGTGGCCGGCCTGATCCAGCAGGCGGACTCCGCCGCCGGCGACCTGAGCCTCGACGGGCTCACTCCGCGCGAGCAGCTCAGCTACGTCCACGGGGCGGCCAATGCGCTCGTGGACGAGCAATACCGCTGCTGGCAGCAGCAGCTGGTTCCGCTGCTGGCCAGGGAAGGCATCGAGTTTCGCGCCGGAGCCCAGCTCACGGAAGCCGAGCGGGCCTGGGTGGAGAACTACTTCGCGACCCAGGTGCTGCCCGTGCTGACGCCGCTCGCCATCGACCAGTACCACCCGTTTCCCCAGATCGGCAACAAGACGCTGAATGTGCTCGTCTCCCTCGATCACCCCGAGGCGCCCGGGCCGGAAAAGATGATGGTCATCCTGCCGGTGCCGCGGATCCTGCCGCGCATCATCGCGCTGGAGCCCGGCCGGCCCGGCCCGCAGCGCTACATGTTCCTGAGCGAGATCATCAAGCTCTGTGCCGGCACGCTCTTCCCGGGCTACCGGCTGAACAGCGCGCACGCCTTCCGCGTGACGCGCAACAGCGATCTCTACATTGACGAGGAGGAGTCCGAAAACCTCCTCAAGAAGATCGAGGAGGAGCTCCGCAACCTGCGGCGCGGCGCCGCCGTGCGGCTCGAGATCGAGGCCGGCGTGGACGAAGCCCTGTTCACCACCCTCTGCGGCTACCTCGGGCTCTCGCTCGCCTACGCCTTTCGCCTCCAGGGCCCGCTGAATCTCCTGCGCCTGATGAGCCTCTACGATCTCATCGACCGGCCCGACCTCAAGTATCCCCCGTTCACTCCGGCCGAGTCGCCCCTGCTGCGCGGCGCGGCCAGCATTTTTGACGTCATCCGCGAACGCGACCTCCTGCTGCACCACCCCTACGACTCGTTCAATCCCGTGGTTGATTTCGTGGCGCATGCCGCCCGCGATCCCGAGGTCTTTGCGATCAAGCAGACGCTGTACCGCACCAGTGGCGACTCGCCGATTGTGCGCGCCCTGATGGACGCATCGAGCAACGGCAAGCAGGTGACCGCCCTCGTCGAGCTCAAGGCCCGCTTCGACGAGGCCAACAACATCCACTGGGCCCGCCAGCTGGAGGAGGCGGGCGTGCATGTCGTCTACGGCCTCGTTGGCTACAAGACCCATTGCAAGTGCAGCCTGGTCGTCCGCCGGGAGGGCGGCGGGCTGCGCCGCTACGTGCATCTCGGCACCGGCAACTACAACCCGAAGACCGCGCGGCTTTACACCGACCTGAGTTTCCTCACGTCCCGCGAACATCTTACCGCCGAGGTCGCGCAGCTGTTCAACACACTCACCGGCTTCGGACGCTCACCCGAGTTCCGGCATCTGCTCGTCGCCCCGTTCAACCTGCACGCGCAGCTCCAGGAGCTCATCGCCCGCGAGGCCGCCAACGCCGCCGCCGGCCGGCCGGCCCGCATCATCGCCAAGATGAACAAGCTCGTGGACCAGGCCACCATCGACCATCTCTACGCCGCGTCGCAGGCCGGCGTGAAGATCGACCTGATCGTCCGCGCCACCTGCTGCCTCTTCGCCGGCGTCAAGGGCCTCAGCGAGCACATCCGCCTGCGCAATATCGTCGGGCGCTTCCTCGAACATGCCCGGATCTATTACTTTGAAAACGGCGGCCAACCCCTCGTCTATTGCGGGAGCGCCGACTGGATGCCGCGCAATTTCTTCCGGCGCGTCGAGACGCTCTTTCCGATCGAGGATCCGGATCTGCGCAAGCGGATCATGGACGACATCCTGCCGGCCGAGTTGCGGGACAATGAGGATGCCCAGGAACTGCGACCGGACGGCACCTTTGCGCCGCCTGTCCGTCCGCCCGGCGAGCCGTCCTTCTCCGCCCAGCGCTACTTCATGGCCTCGGCCCGGCTCCGGGCAGCCGCACCCGCCGAGGCGGTGGACTGACCGCAAATGACGACAATCCGATCACACCCCGCTGGCCACCGTCTCCGCCGCGGCCTTCGGCGGACCCATCAGCAGGTCCAGCTGGCCTTGGATCCGGATGAAGAAGGCCTCGTCCAGGTTTCCCACCGGGATTTCGTAGAGCTGGTGCGTCTTCGCGTGCTCGTAAATCTGCCGTTCTCCATCCGGCGTGAGCCCGCGCGGGCGCAGCAGCTTCTTCCGCTCCAGCATCAGCCCCAGAAACTGCAGCAACGGCGTGTTGGCCGGGTTCGGCTCGGCCGCGGGATCCCCCAGGGTCACGAACAGGTTTTCCGCGGTCAGCTTGAGCGCCCGCCCGGCATTCTCCTCACCGTGCCTCGGCTTGTAGCTCACCGTCCAGCTGCAGAGCACCGGGCCGGGCTTGGCATAGGCCGCGTCCTCGGCCGCAAGGACGTCCCGGCGGCCGATTTCGCCGGTGACTTCCCGCACCAGATGGCAGACCACCCGGTCCCCCTCGGCGAAGGCATGGCCGGAAGCGTGGCAGGTCTTGGCGAGCGGGTGCAGGGTCAGTTCCATGGTGAAGCCTTGTGTCTAGCCCCCGCCAAAATGAACGCTAGTCAAATTCTCCCGCCGCGATGAAAGGCCGCCTCATCGCCATCGGTGACATCCACGGCTGCCACCGCGAATTCGAGGACCTGCTGGGGAAACTCGACCTGGACAAGCATGACCGCCTGATGCTGCTGGGCGACCTGGTCAATCGCGGCCCGGACAGCGCCAAGGTCATCGCCCTGGCGCGCGAGCATGCGACGCTCTCGCTGCTCGGCAACCATGAGCTGAGGTTGCTCAACTATCGCAAGACCGGCGACCCTACGCACCTGAAGAAGACGGATTACGAGACCTTGAAGCAGCTCAACCACAAGGATTGGGCCTACATGAGCGCCATGCCGCTGACGTTTCACGACGCGGCGCACGGCATCGTGCTGGTGCACGGCGGATTTTTGCCCGGTCAGCCCTGGCGCCGCCAGCCCGCCCGGATCGTCACGCGTATCCAGGTCGTCGCCCGGGACGGCTCGCCTCGCAAGCGCTCCGAGGATCCCGGAGCGCCGCACTGGTCGGAACTCTGGAGTGGCCCGCCATTTGTCATCTACGGGCATACACCCCGGCCCGAGGTATCCCGCTTGAAATGGTCGCTCGGGATCGACACCAGCTGTGTCATGGGCGGCAGCCTCACCGCCTGCATCCTTCCCGAAAAACGGATCGTTCAGGTTCGCGCCCGGGAAAAATACTATCAGCCCTGAGTCGGGAGTAGCGCAGGCATCCTGCCTGCATCCGTGGCCGAAGCAGGCTGGAAGCCTGCGCTACGTCTGCCAGCCTCACCGGCTGCCTCATCTGGCCCTGTCCTTTGGTGCCGTTCTCACTCTTGACCTGACAACCGCCGGAACCGCGGCCTGAATGGCCGCATCGCCCACCACCCATGCCCGAAGCCTCCCTCCCCCTTTCCTCCGTCCGCGACCTGAAGGCGCTCGACGGCGCCAGCGGCCAGCCCTTCGCCAGCCTCCTCGTCGTCCGCAAGCTCGCGTCCAAGACCGCCTCCAACGGCAACCCCTTTTTCAGCGCCGATCTCGGCGACCGCACCGGTTCGTTCGGCTGCACGATCTTCAGCGACAACCCCGCCTTCGAACTGCTCAAGACCGCCGGGGAAGGCTCGGTCGTCCGGGTCGAGGGCAAGGTCGACTACTATCAGGGGCGGCTCTCGCCCAAGCTCGGCCGGATCACCGTCCTTTCGGAAGCCGACCTCGGTGCGCCTGGCCTGCTCGACAATCTGGTCGAGCTGGCCCCGGAAAACGCCGATGCACTCTGGGCGGAGTTCAACGGCTTCATCGACAGCATTGCCCATGCCGAGCTGAAGGCCACGACGCGCGCCGTCTTCGACGAGATCGGCGAGCTCTTCCGCTGGACGCCCGCCGCGGTCTCCATGCACCACGCCTACCGCCACGGTCTCCTGGAGCACACCGTGCACATGGCCCGGGTCTGCCGGGCGCTGCTGCCGCTTTATCCCGAGGTGGATGCCGATCTCGCGCTGGCCGGCATCCTGCTCCACGACACCGGCAAGACCATCGAATACGAGGGCACCCTCGCCACCAAGCGCAGCCGCCGCGGCATCCTGCAGGGCCACGTCGTCCTCGGTTACCAGCTGGTGCGGAAGGCCGGCAAGAAGGTGAAGCTCGACGAGGAACTGCTTGAGCGCCTCGAGCACATCGTGCTCAGCCATCAGGGCGAACCCGAGTGGGGCGCCGCCGTTTACGCCGCCACGCCCGAGGCCGTCTTCGTTTCCATGATCGACAACCTCGACGCCAAGATGGGCATGGTCCAGCGCGCCCTCCGCCAGGCCGCCGACGGTGAGGAATTCTCCGAACGCCTGCCGGGCCTCAGCTCCCAGCTACTGACCCGTCCGCCCAAAAAAGTGTAGGGCGGGAAGCCCCACCCCGCCCGGCCGCCTGCCCTCGCGGAGGCTCCGCGGTTCTCCGAATCTCTGGTCTATTGCAGATGTTGGATGATGCCCACGATGGGCAGGAACAGCGCGATCACGATCACTCCGACCACCAGGGCCATGACCACGATCATGATGGGCTCGATGACTGACGTCAGCCCGGCCACCGCGTTGTCGACTTCCTCATCATAGGTGTCCGCGATGCGCCCAAGCATCCCCGCCAGGGCTCCCGTTTCCTCGCCTACCTGGATCATTCCGGTGACCATTCCCGGGAAGATCCCGGTCTCCTCCAGCGGCCCGGCCATGCCGGCTCCCTGCTTGATCTGGTCGCGGACGTGATCGACCGCTGCGGCGATGTGGACATTTCCACTCGTATCCCGGCCGATCGCGAGGGCCTCGAGCATCGGCACCCCGCTGGCGAGCAGGGAACCCAGCGTGCGGGCAAAGCGGGCGACCGCCGATTTGAGCACGAGTTCACCCAGCACCGGCAGCCTGATGAACAGCCAGTCGATGCTACGGATGCCCCAACGCGTCCGCCGGAGCAGTTGAAATGCCGTCCACCCAAGGATGCACGCGCCCATCATCCGCCGCGAAGCCAAGTTCCGCCAGGCCGGGCTGCAGGTTCCGTTGGTCAAGGATGCGCATGACCATGCTCTCTCCGTGCGCCGTCGGCAGCGATGAAACCCGCAGGTCGAGCGACCGGCCGGCCAGCGGCACCTGGATGCGTCCGTCCTGGGGCAGGCGCTTCTCCGCTATGCTCATGTTCGCCATGATCTTGATCCGCGAGATCACGGGAAGCTCCAGCCGTTTCGGCGGGCCGGGCTGCTCCACCAAGACTCCGTCGATCCGGTACCGGACCCGGAACCGTTTTTCCAGCGGCTCCAGGTGAATGTCCGAGGCCCGTCGGGCAATCGCATCGAGCATGAGATCGTGGACGCACTTAATGATCGGTGCGTCATCCCCGGATTCGGAGCCCGCCGCCATCACTCCACCTGTGACCGCGGCGTCCGGGTCCGCTTCCCCATCGGTCTCGGGCTGGGCGGTTTCGCTTCCTACCGACCCCGTCCCCGCGTAGCAGCGACTGATCGCGCGGCTGAGCTCTTCCTCGGGCGCAATCATGGTCTCGATCGTGCACCCCAGCATGTGGCCGAGATGGTCCACTCCGTCCGTTTCGCGCGGATCACAGACCGCCACACACAGTCCTCCATCCGTCCGCCAAAGCGGGAGCAACCGGTGCCGTTCCGCCCATTCCCTCGGGACCAGGGCGCGGACTTCCTCCGTCACGCAAACCGCGGCCAAGTCCGCGGTTCTAAGGCCGAATTCCTCCGCCCACAGGCGGGTCACTTGCCAGGCCGTGAGCACTCCGTCGGCCACCAATGTGCCGATCAGACGGGACGCCGCCGACGGACCGCCCTCCTGCAAGGCCATCGCATCCTGCGCCGACTTGCACTGCGCATGGCTCAACCACCCTTGGTCAAGCGCCCGCTGCAGCACGAAGTCGTCTGCCAGGATCATCGCATCAGGAGGTTACCGGTTGAGGCTCATGAGAAATTCGGCGTTGGACTTGGTCTTCTTCAGCCGGGTGATCAGCATCTCCATCGACTCGATCGGCCCGAGGCCCTGCATCGCCCGGCGCAGCCCATGGATGCGCTGCAGTTCGTCGGGATGGTAGATCAGCTCCTCCTTGCGGGTGCCCGAGCGGTCGATGTTGATCGCCGGGAAAATCCGGCGTTCGACGAGTCCGCGGTCGAGGTGCAGCTCGCTGTTCCCCGTGCCCTTGAATTCCTCGAAGATGATTTCATCCATGCGGCTGCCGGTGTCGATCAGGGCGCTGGCGATGATCGTGAGGCTGCCTCCGCCCTCGATGTTGCGGGCCGAGCCGAAGAAGCGCTTCGGCTTTTGCAGCGCGTTGGATTCGAGGCCGCCGGACATCGTTTTGCCCTGGTTGCCGGTGAGCGCGTTGTAGGCCCGGGCGAGACGCGTGATGGAATCGAGCAGGATGATGACATGCTCTCCCTGTTCAACCAGCCGGCGCGCCTTCTCGATGACCATCTCCGCGCAGTGCACGTGGCTCTCGGGAGTTTCGTCAAAGGTCGACGATACCACTTCGCCTTTGGTGTGCCGGCGGAAATCCGTCACTTCCTCGGGCCGCTCATCAATGAGCAGGAGGATCAGCTTCGCCTGCGGGCTGTTTTCCGTGACCGAGTTGGCGATGTTCTGCAGCAGGACGGTCTTGCCGGTGCGCGGCGGCGCGACGATCAGGCCGCGCTGGCCGAAGCCGATCGGCGTGAGAATATCCACGGCGCGCATGGAAACATCCTTCTGCACCTCCGGCGCCTCCAGCAGGATGCGCTTGAGCGGGTAATACGGGACGAGTTCCTCGAACGGCGTGACCTTCGAGATCTCCTCCGGGTCGCCGCCCATGACCTTGTCCACGCGCACCACGGACGGGCAGCGCTCGCCCGCCTGCGGGGCCTGGACCAGCACCTCGACGCTGTGCCCACGCTTGAGGCCGTAGAGCCGGACCAGGCTCTCGGGCAGGTAGGCATCGTCCGGGTAGAGCCGGTAGTTCACATCCGCGTGCACGATGAACGAGCCGCGATCCGTGACATCGATATAGCCGCGGTCGTAAATCGCCCGCTTGCTCTCCGCCGCAAGGGCCAGGACCCGGGCCAGGAGCTGCTTCCGGTTCGGGGCTCCTTCGAACTCAACGCCGTATTTCCGCGCAAATGCGGTCAGCTCGGCGAGCGTCAGCGCATAAAGTTCATCCAGGTAAACCGGATCGTCCTTGGACGAGGAAATCTCTTTCGCCAAGGCACTCAGCGCCGCGAGGTCGTTGAATTTCGCCGGATCCGGCAGGTCGCCGTAAACCGGCGCCTGGCTCGGGGGCGGTGGTTGGGGCGGATGCTGCGGCAGGTAGGGCTGGCCACCGCCGCCGCCGCCTGCTCCGCTTGGCTGCCAGTGACCGCCACCGCCGCCATGCCGGCCACGCTTGCGCTTGTTGCGTTTCCAAAATCCGCGATCGCCGCGGTCCTGCCATTCGTTCTGGCCCCCACTCTGGGGCGCGCCCTGGCCGCCGCCTTGGTTGTCCGGCGGGCCATCCTGGTGGGACGTCTCTGGCTGCGTCGCTTGCACCGGAGCTGGCTCGGGCGGCAATGGCGGCGGCGGTTCCCGCCATTCCGGCGCCGTGGCGGGAGCGGCCACCGGCTCCGGAGTGGCGGCAATCTCGACAGCCGCCCCGGCCTTGGCCTTCGACGCCGCCTTGGGACCGCGGGGAGCGCGGCTCACCCGGCGCGTGGTTTTCTTGGGCGCATCGGCCTCGGCATCAGTGCGGGAGGCACCGGCGGCGGCGTCCTCGTTTTTCGGGGGTAGGTCCATATCAGGTCTGCAGGAAATAAGGGAGTCGTTGACCGCGGCCGGAAGCGAAGCTGCCGCGAAACTCTCAGCGCGCGACCGTCAGCGCAGGGATGAGATGATCAACTTGATCTTGAAGGAATTGGGCGGTGCCTTCGTTCCACAAGACAAAATCGGCCAGCTCAATCTTACGCGTCAGGGGCAGTTGCTTGGAGATTCGCTGCTCGGCGAGCGCGTGCGGTAGGCCACGCTGCTCCAGTCGGGCTAATTGCTGGGCTGGAGAACACGCGACGCACACCGTGAAATCAAACCAATTCTCCAGATTCTTCTCAAACAGCAGCGGCACCTCCACCACCCAGGCCGTGCCCGGCGCCGCGGCAAATGCCTGGCGCCAGATCCGGAACAAAGGCGGGTGCGTCAGCTCCTCCAACCACCGCAGCTCGCTCTCGTTCGCGAACACCCGCTGCGCCAGCAGCGCGCGATCAACGTCGCCGTCCGAACCCACCACCCCCGCACCATAGCGCTGCCTGAGCTGATCCTTGATCGCCGGAAGCGTCAGCACCTGCTCGCGGATCAGTGCATCCGAATCCATCCGCTGAAACCCCGCGCGGGCAAACAACGCCGCCACGGTCGACTTGCCGCAGCCCATTCCGCCTGTAACGCCAAGGATCATCGTTTGAGTAGTTTCCCCTAGTTTTGGTCTTGCGGGACAAATGGGCAAATTCTTAATCCGACCGCTGCTCAAAAATGAAGTCGAGCGCCTCCTTGTGGGCGGTGTAAATCTTGCGGGCCAGGTTTGCTGCTTCAGAGTCTTCCATAAAGCGTTCCTTGAGGATTTCCATGTAGTGCTCAATGAAAAGGAGCGGGCCTGAACCGAGGTTGCCTCGCCGTTCGGTCACGCAGTCTTGCAGAGCCTGGAGTACCTCCTGGTACGTGGTCACGGCATAGGGAACGTCCTCTGGCTGTTCTCCCCTCACCGTTAGGAACAGGTAGGCGCGGTGCTTCGCGGTGGGATATGCCTGTTCCACTCGTTCCCGATATTTCTGGAGCTGGCCGAGGCCTTGCCAGGCCTTGATCTTGTTCTCGACGCAGACGACCCACGTCTCATTGGCCTCGGTCTGGATCTCGAGCAGCAGGTCGATGTTGTTCCACTCCCGGCGCACTTGGACCGAGTGAAACGGAGCAGCATCGACCTCCACGGGGTCCAGGAAGCTACCACCTCCACCCGTTGAGGCATGAAACGCCTGCATCAACCAGCGCCGAAGGAATAGATCCCTCAGACCGTGGGACTGATTGGGATCGAGGAGCCAAGCGAGTACGTTGGAGTGGCGCACCTCGTGATGTACGCTCTTGAGGACATCGAATATATTGAACTGCCCGAGGCGCTTCTCCAGCTCGCGCAGATCCTGGCTCCCCACCACCAGCTCCCTCAGGGCCGGAATGACGTCGTCCTTCTGTGCCGGCTGGCCACCGGCCTCGGTCGTTGCGGAGAGGGAGATGTCGGTAGCGGGCATCAGTTGGGTAGCTCAGGCGACAACGAGGGGATTCTACGCAAAAGCAGATGCTTCTAGAGTTGGTGAGTCTCGCGTGACGCTGAAGGGCATACGTTTTATCCGTCTAGTAGGTCGGAACACCACCACTAAGATTCATTCACGGTGAGTGGAAGGGCCTTAACTACCGCTTTTCCGGTATGGCGAGGGATTGCAATCCTGGGCCGCTGCCGGTCTTGTAACACACTTTCAAATTGTCCGAGTAGTCGGAAAAGCATTCGCATTATGACCAAAAAGCGCCGAAAAATAATTAAGAAGCGTCACGTCGTTACTGCCTCTCTCAACAACTGGGAACTAGCAAAGCGAGAGTCAGCGGTGACCTTTCAAGTGAGGAGAAAAGGTGCGATGTTAGGTACTCGCCAAGTTCGGTCTTCACGCGCTTGAGCTTCGAGGTATAGGTCCGGGTCCCTCTCTTTTTGGCGGCGTCTTTGGCAGCGATGAACTTGTCAACAGCGTCGGTCACCTTGATCCGCTTGAGTGTGGCAGTGCGCCGCTGCGCCCATTCGGAGCAGGCATTCAGAAGCCCGGGACCCACGAGTTCCCGGGCCTTGGCCCACTCGGCCAGTGCGGACAGAAGCGGGACGCCGTGGGGCTCGAGGATGAGCCTGGCTTCGGTCAATTCCATCGAATCCGACCGCGAAAGCAGGTGCGAGTTGGCCAGACCATTCGCCAACTGCGCCGCCTTTAGCGCAGCTTCACTTTGGGCCTCCTTGAGGTCGGAATAGGTCTTCCTGGCCCTTCCGTCTGGTCCGATCCAGGATACGACGTAGGCGAAGCCGGTGGCTGTCGTCGGAGCCTTCTGGCGGTAGATCTTTACTACAACGGACTGCTCCCGGACGGTAATCGGAAATCGAGGTAGTTTTGGCATCCGTTAAAAACGGACAAAAACGGACACCTAACTCCCTGTCAAAGGCTGTTTGTGTCCTTAACTCGATCCCGATTTACCTCTGAAGCCTCTAAAAAATGGTGCCCCCACGGGGAATCGAACCCCGCTTTGAAGATTGAGAATCTCCTGTCCTAACCGATAGACGATGAGGGCGAAAATCGGAGC
>Ga0316229_1002043_pt1 | contig 18516 bp, 18 predicted proteins | sample TBH18023metaG_FD_206011 | JGI IMG/M metagenome (GOLD analysis project Ga0316229, IMG submission 206011) | Freshwater microbial communities from Trout Bog Lake, Wisconsin, USA - TBH18023 | ecosystem: Environmental > Aquatic > Freshwater > Lake > Hypolimnion/Profundal zone | place: USA: Wisconsin... | reverse complement strand
CTACACACAGATCTTCACGACTGTGATTGGTGCTACTGGTACTGCTCGTGCTGTTGAACAAGCTGGTGGAGATCCCCAAGCCTATCAAGAAGTCAAGCAATTGACTGAGATCATGTTTGACGTAGAACTGCAAATGGTTCGTGCTGACGGTGCTTCTATCAAGTACTCTGGTCAGTCAGCCACTCAAGGTTCTGCACCTAACACAGGTCGTAGATTTGGCTCTTTGATCGCTTTTGCAGGTACACGTTCTGGTAACCCCACTTCTGGTACTTCTGTGTTGAATCTTGCTACTTCTGACAGCAACGATACTACAACTGCTACTAGCACAAACACACCTTTCAATGGTGCTTTGTCAAACGCAGGTTTGGGTTATTGGACTGTTGGTTCTGGCACAAACACATTGCAAAACTTCTCGCCTGTTCTCTACAAGCAATTGGTAACTACCGCTGAACAACGTTTCAACGCCAAGATTACTAACATGGTTGTAGCGACTTCCATGAGAACATCAATCTCTGACAACATTCCTCAATCACGTTCTATCAACAGGTTCAATCCTGCTGATAAGGGCGATACAATTGGTACATACGAAGGTGACTTCAACTATACCTATCAGATTGATGACAACTGGATCATGGACCAAACTGGTTCTTCAAACAACAACATTTTGTTCTTGAATCCTGATGTTGTTCAATGGGGTTCACTCCGTGAGTTGGGACCAAATAATGAAGTGTTCTCAAACGCAGACGCTTCTTTGGACCAATACATCATGGAAGGTACATTGATTGTTCGTAACCCTGCTGGCGTGGCTGTCCTTGCTGACATGACACCTGGAGACACAGTGGTTACTACACCAAGAGCTTCTACCCAAGTTCAGCGTTATTTGGCTTAATGTCATTTCTGAAGGGGATTTACCAAAGTCCCTTTTGGAAAGGAGTAAGGCATGGAATATGATCAGACACCTCAAATTAATGAGGAGTACTATACAAAAGGCATTTTAGAAGCTGGTTTTGATGGTGTATTCCGTCAGAACAATAAACTCTTTAATGAAGTAAAGTCCAAAACTTGGTCACAGACCTTTAGTACTGACAATATCAGTTACAAGGTCGGAGCCGAAGATGGGATGCGTTATGTTCAATATACTCAGCATAATGTAGAAAGCGTCAGACAGAATTGCAAGGCCAAACGTGAGTTTTATAAAGAACACGGTACTGCCAATCCTTTCTTTGCTGGCACATTTCATGCAATGGATTTGCCTAAATGTTTTGCTCACGAAATCAGCGGTAAATGGTTTAACAATAGACCTTGGGAATTGATTAAATTGGATAAAAAGGACAAGATTCTTTTTTACGCAATTGTGAACGAATACTATTCAGATTTTGTGTGTCACCCTAGCGGAAAGATACCATTACCGTATAATCCAATCATTCCAACGCCAAGGACCTGAAATGTCGCAATTTATCCAATCAGCAAACACCCTTGTCAGTCGTGTAGCAAGTTGGGTAGGAGCCATTTCTAAATCTACAGCAGTCAACGCAACAGCGTATGCTCCCACTACGGGAATAATCACAACAGCATCATCTTTGGTTGGTGTTATCAATGTGGGAGATTTCATTGGATTCAACCAGTTATATCCTTTCACGGTTGTACTTGCTGTTACATCAAGCAGTATTACTGTTAGTGACCCTGATCTTATTTGGAATGGCGCTTCTTTACCTACCGCCATCCTTCAATTACCTACTCAGTCAGTTTTAGAGATTCAAAACTGCATTCAGATGTGCGAACTCAAAATGAGGATATTGGATATCCCAGGTTTGCGTTCTAATCCTTATGATCCTGTTAATCCTTCATTTGTAACAACAGATGCCAATGGTTTTGCGCCAATTCCTGCCGACATGAACTGGCCTATTCTCTTTTTTCAAGAGACGCCTAATTCTGATGTTCCTCCCGATTCTCCTGCTGCAAACTTTGGTCCTTGGATCATGTATGACCGTGTTGGAGACAGAGAAATTATTCGCAGAAGGATGATCGATCAACTTTACGTTAAGCCTTTTGGAGTGCCAAGGGTTATCAGAGCATCTTTCTCTGAAGTTGGTCAAAATTATGTGTTTACACCTTCTCCTGGTGGCAACGTATTGATTAAAGCTTATTACGTTAAAACATTCCCATTTTTGTTTAGCCCTACAAACGATACAAATAACCCTATTGTGCAAAACAATGCGGTGTTGGCTACATTCCCTGAGGGTTACTTTTACGGCACGTTGGAGACTTATTACGATAAGAATAAGAACACAACTGAAGCTGAAAAGTGGAGAGCAAGATTGGATGAGGCTTACGGTCTGATTGAAGACCAAAACAACAAAGACCGTTGGTCAGGCGGTGATCGTCACTTATCATCTGAGTTCCAGCCAAGGGACTACAGATATAACTTTAAATAAGGACCTGACATGGCAACAGGTGGTTTATACGGTTCAAGTCTCAGTGGATCTTTGGTTGCAGGGCCTGGTGGAGAGACACAAGGTCTTTATGGTCAATCTGTTCACTTTGGTGGAACTTACTTTGAGTGGTTTATCTTCCAACAGTCAGCCACTGCTCCTGCTACGCCTACAGGCGGTACATGGAACTTTCAGACCAATGTAGGAACTCCACCCACAGGTTGGTCTAATTCGCCTCCTACAGCTCCTACGACAACCGTATGGATGTCTATAGCGATTGTTAATTCAATTGTAGGATCTACGTTCACATGGAGTGCGCCAGGTCCTATTGCTCAAACTGGACCTACGGGTCCTACGGGCCCTCAAGGAATTACTGGGCCAACTGGACCCACAGGAAACATTGGGCCAACAGGACCTACGGGACCGCAAGGTATCCAAGGTATTCAAGGACCAACTGGACCCACAGGGTCTACTGGAGCGACAGGTGCGACAGGACCAACAGGCAATACAGGACTTACAGGACCAACAGGACCAACTGGAAATACTGGCTCTACTGGAAATACGGGACCAACGGGTCCAACGGGCTCGACAGGCGCTTCTGGCCCTACGGGACCAACGGGATCAACGGGAGCTACTGGAAGCACAGGACCTACTGGACCAACAGGTACAACAGGCGCAAGTGGACCCACAGGACCTACAGGGTCAACGGGTAATACAGGCCCTACTGGACCAACGGGAACTACTGGTGCAACGGGCAATACAGGACCGACTGGCCCGACAGGAAGCACAGGAACTACGGGCCCAACAGGTCCAACGGGCACAACAGGTTCAATAGGTCCTACAGGTCCAACTGGAACACCAGGATCAGGTTCAGTTTCGTCTGTTGCAATGACAGTTCCATCTTTTATGGCTGTTAGTGGATCTCCTATTACAACCAGCGGAACATTTGTTGTAACTGCTACAACATCAGGTACTAACAGTATTGTTTTGAGAGATTCAAACCAAAACGTCACAGCAAATGATTTTTATGAAGGTTTTACAAACGTAGCTGCCGCAGGAACAACGACAACTTTAACTGCTAGTTCAGCGCCTAACTTTGTAGTGACGGGATCTGGAGGTCAAACGTACCAACTTCCTGATGCAACCACATTGCCAGCAGGTGCTATATACACGTTTAATAATAATCAGTCTTCAGGAACTGTTGTTGTAAAGAATAACTCAGGCACTACGATTGCTACGTTGCAATCTGGCTCTTATATTGAAATTATTCTTTTAACAAATTCAGTTGCTGCAGGTACATGGGATTACCACAATCAAGCTCCTTCAAATGCTTCTTGGTCAACCAACACATTAAATTGGGCAGGATCATATACAAATGGCACATGGAACGGAAACGTAATTTCTCCTAATTACGGTGGTACTGGAGTAAACAACGGCACTAACACCCTAACAATGGGTGGAAATGTTACTTTTTCTGGCGCTTATGCACAAACATTAGTTGCAACAGCAACAACAACTGTTACTTTGCCTACATCAGGAACTTTAATTTCAAGTGTTACTGGGTTATCTGGAGCTGTTACTGGAACACCATCATCAACAACGTATTTGCGTGGAGATGGCACATGGGCTACAGTGTCAACTAGCTCGGTAAGTGGCGCAGCGTATGCTTGGTTTATTTCAAAGGGTTAAAAATGCTAGTATTAGATACAACAACCAAATCAATAACGGTGGCAATGTCTGGTGCTGCTGCAACAACAAACCCAGATTTTGTAACCGCATATTCTGATGACAACGGAACTACTTTTGTAGAAGGTTCAAGTGATGGCGCATTGAGTGGAACATCACAAGTAACTCTTGTTTCTGCTCCTGCTGCATCAACTAGACGTTTGATTAAAACAATTTACGTTGAGAACAAAGATACAGCCGCTGTTACGATAACAGTTACATTGAACAACAATGGAACTTTGAGAAACATTGCCAAAGTAACATTACAAGTTGGCGATACATGGTCTACTGATGGAACAACAGATACAAATGGTAATTTAAAAACAATTATTGGTTCTGTTAATCTGTCTAACGTAACTGGCACATTGGCTTATGCAAACGGTGGTACAAGTGGAACTGCAACGCCTACTGCTGGTGCGGTTGCTTATGGAACAGGTTCTGCTTATGCTTTCACGGCAGCAGGAACATCTGGACAGGCATTGTTATCGAACGGTTCTGGTGCTCCCACATGGGGAACGGCAGGTATTTCAACTGGCAAGGCAATTGCCATGAGTCTTATATTTGGCTTCTAGGAGAATTAAATGGCAAATCCGAATATCGTCAACGTATCAAGTATTTATGGAAATACAGCATACGTTATTCCAAGTACCACAGGTGCAACAACATCTTGGACTTATAACGGTACAACAACGCTGACAGGTTTGACGCCTGCTACCAATACCGTAAACAAGATTGATAGTATTGTGGTGTCAAACACAACTTCAAGCGCCGCAAACTGTACTGTGGGTATTGGTAACAATGCCACATTTGGTAGCGCTACTGTAGTTTCATATTTGGCATATCAGATCAGTGTTCCACCAAATTCATCTGTCATTGTGACTGATAAAACTACTGCGTTCTATTTGACCGAGAACCAATCAATTGGTGTGACATCTGGTACTGCATCAGCATTGACCTATACTGCGTCATTTGAAGCCATCTCCTAAGGACTGACCATGAGTTTGACTCATCAAGGCGGTTTTATCTCTGCTCAATACAATGGGCTGAACTATCCTGTAACAACGGTAGAGTATCTTGTTGTCGCTGGAGGTGGGGGTGGTGGCGGAAATCGCACAAATAACGGCAATGCAATGGGAGGCGGTGGCGCAGGAGGCCTACTTACTGCCACGGGATATGCTGTTACTTTGGGTTCGTCAATTACTGTAACCATTGGCGCAGGTGGCGCTGTGTATAGCGGTACAGGTGGATCTTCTGTTTTTGGAAACATTACTGCTTCTGGTGGTGGCGCAGGCAATGACGGTAGTGGTGTTGCTGGCGGTTCTGGTGGCGGAGCAGGAGCAGGCGGAGGTTCAAGTACTGGAGCGTCTGGTATTGCGGGCCAAGGAAACTCTGGTGGAGGCCAAAACAACAATGGTGGTGGTGGCGGTGGTGGCGCTGGATCGGTTGGAATAACCGCAACCTCTAATGGCAACGGCGGTAGTGGTGGTGCTGGGGTTTCTTCAAGCATCACTGGTTCGGCTGTTGGTTATGCCGGGGGTGGAGGCGGTGGTGGTCAAGGAACAGCTTCATTTTTTGGTGGTCTTGGCGGTGCTGGTGGTGGCAATGGCGGAAATTCAGCCTATAACGTTTCTACATTTGCTGGTAATGGTTTGGCAAATACTGGCGGTGGTGGTGGTGGTTGCGGTGGATCAAATGGAACATCGTATACAGGATTTGGCGCATCAGGCGGTTCAGGGATTGTAGTCATCAGATACCCTGCTTATCTATCCCAAGCCACATCAACAACAGGCTCACCCACAACGTATATTTCAGGCCCATACAGAGTGTATGTGTTCAACGCATCAGGAACGATTACGTTTTAAATTATGCCTAATGGAATCTTTTCTCTTAAACAGCAGTTACAAGGCTTAATTCAAAAGGCTTGGACAGGCTCTATTGCGACTAACTATGTTGAATATTTAGTAGTTGCAGGGGGTGGAGCTGGTGCTTTTGTTGGAGGTGGTGGCGCTGGTGGTTTATTACAAGGAATTATTGCAATAAATTCAGGATCATCTATTACAGTTACGGTAGGAGCAGGAGGAACAGGAGTAACTGGTTATGGAACAGGCGTACAAGGCGGGAATTCAGTTTTTGGTTCAATTTCTTCTATAGGCGGTGGTGCTGGAGGTCAACAATCTTATAACAGCACTACAGTTAATAATGGTGGTTCAGGTGGAGGTGGCCCAGGATATGGCGCTGTAGCAACTAATAATGCTTATTATGTTGGTGGGAATGGTGTTTTTGGTCAAGGGAATGCTGGTGGTCAAGGATTTGATAATACTTCCATATTTAATGGTGGTGGTGGAGGTGGCGCAGGAACTGTTGGCTTAAATGGTGGCGTTAATATTTGTGGAAATGGCGGTGCAGGTATTGCATCATCAATCAATGGAACTGTAACTGCTTATGCAGGTGGTGGTGGCGCAGGAACATCATACGGAAATACAGGTTTTGGTACTGGTGGTGTAGGTGGAGGTGGTACAGCTACAAGTTCTGGTGGCGGTAATGGCACAGCAAATACTGGAGGCGGTGGAGGCGGTAGTACTTATGGTGGATCATTTACAACATCAGGTAACGGTGGCTCTGGCATCGTCATTATTCGCTACCCAAACACATTCAAAGACGCAGTATCAGTAACCAATGGTACTAAGACAAGTATCACAGGATTTACTGTGTATACGTTTACATCTTCTGGCTCAATAACATTCTAGGACTAACATGAGTGATCGTATTGGTGGCCTAATCACAGGAACATTAAACCCTTTGACATCTTTGCCTACTGCAACTGTAGAGTATTTGGTTGTGGCTGGTGGGGGCGGAGGAGGTAATGGTGCTGGAGGCGGTGGAGGCGCAGGTGGTTTACTGACTGCTACAGGATACGCTGTTACCGCTGGATCAAGTATTACTGTAACTGTTGGTTCGGGTGGTACTGGCGGAACATACTCAGCAAACACAGGAACATCAGGAGGAAACTCTGTATTTGGTTCAATAACTGCTACAGGTGGTGGATATGGCGCTGGAGGCAGTGGCGCAGCAGCATCAGGTGGTTCTGGCGGTGGTGGTTCTTATACAAGTAATGGTGTGTCAGGAACAAGTGGTCAAGGATATGCTGGTGGTAATGGCTATCTTTCATCAGCATATGGTGGAGGTGGTGGAGGAGGTTCAGGTTCTAGTGGAACAAATGCAACTACTGTTACGAGTGGAAATGGAGGTACAGGAACTGTTTCGAGCATAACAGGTACACCTGTCCAATATGCGGGCGGTGGAGGCGGTGCAGGAACAATTGAAGGTTCAATTGCTGGTTTAGGTGTTGCAGGAGGCGGCAATGGGGCTGCTCCTGGTGGAACATCTAATGGAGGAAATGCAACATTAAATACTGGAGGAGGCGGTGGAGGTGCTCATTCTGGTACAAGCGGTGCATATCCCGCAGGGAATGGCGGTTCAGGCATAGTCATTATCCGTTACCCAGCCAACACAGCACCTCCAGCATCAGTTACAGGTGGCCCACAAGTCCTCTACAATTCGGGATATCAGATTTACGTTTTCACAAGCAGTGGAACAATCACATTTTAAGGAGTTTTAAATGTCTCATTTTGCCCATATCACAAACGGAATTGTCGATCAAGTCATTGTTATTGATGCTGAAACACTAGCACTCGGTCACTGGGGCAACCCTTCTGAATGGGTACAGACTAGTTACAACACTCACGGTGGTGTTCATGCTTTAGGTGGTACACCATTGAGAGCCAACTACGCTGGTATTGGTTACATTTATGATTCACAAAATGATGTGTTCCACGCCCCAAGACCCAAAGATTCTAAAGGCGTTTCATGTGATTCATTCACCATTGGAGCACCCACATGGCTATGGGTTAACCCAGTAGCAATGCCTAGCGATGCAGGTACAGGAACTCCTCCTAAATTGTACGATTGGGATGAGGCCACAAAGACATGGGAAGTTGTAACTCCGAAAGAATAATATGAGCCAATTCAGTGGAGTCTGGACGCTATCTCAAGTAAGCCAAGCTGTCAAAGCACAGAATTGGAGTGGTATAGCACCGCCTGTTGTTGAGTACCTTGTGGTTGCTGGTGGTGGAGGTGGGGGTAATGGCGGAGGCGGAGGCGGTGGAGGATTGCTTGCAGGATTGACTGGCGTTCCACAAGGATCATCAATTACAGTTACAGTTGGAAGCGGTGGAAACGGATCAACAACAGCCGCCGCAGGTTCATCTGGCGGTAATTCAGTATTTGGAAACTTTACTGCAAGTGGTGGTGGTGGTGGTTCTGGATACCAAACCGCTGGTGCTTCTGGGGGTTCTGGTGGTGGTGGTGGTCGTTCTGACACAACTGGCGGCGTAGGTGGTTCTGGTATTTCTGGACAAGGAAACGCAGGAGGCGCTGGCATAGGCTCATCAAACAATGCTTCTGGTGGCGGTGGTGGCGCAGGAACTATAGGTTTGACTCCCGTTACTTCTGGATATGGCGGCAATGGAGGTGCTGGTATTGCGTCTTCCATTAGTGGGTCTGTTACTACTTACGCTGGTGGTGGTGGCGCATTTGGCGCAACAGGAGGCGCGGCAACTGGTGGTGTTGGGGGTGGTGGTACAGGCGCAAATGGAACAACCAATACTGGAGGTGGCGGTGCGGGAGGTGGTTCTGGTACTGGATACAATGGTGGTTCAGGTATTGTCATAATCCGTTATCCATCAAGCTATAAACTTGCCGCATCCACTACTGGAAGTCCAAGCCAAACAACTGCTAATGGGTACATTGTTTATACGTTTACAAGTTCAGGGAGTATCACATTTTGAAAATAGCAGTTTACGCTATCAGTAAGAATGAGGAACAGTTTGTCAAAAGGTTTTGTGATTCTGCTAAAGATGCTGATTTAATCATTATTGGTGACACAGGATCTACTGACAATACTGTTGCTTTGGCTAAAGAATGTGGGGCTGTTGTTCCCCGTATTTACATCACGCCTTGGAGGTTTGATAAGGCTAGAGAAACAGTTTTAGCCCTGATCCCTCCTGACATCGACATTTGCATTAGTTTGGACTTAGATGAAGTACTTGAAAACGGGTGGCGTGAGGAAATTGAGCGTGTTTGGGATAAAGATACTACTCGGTTGCGCTATAAGTTTGATTGGGGTTGTGGGATTTCTTTTTACTATGAAAAGATTCATGCACGCCACGGTTATTTCTGGAAGCACCCTGTTCACGAATATCCTGTCCCTGATGGCAGAATTCAAGAAGTCTACGCACATACTGACAAACTACTGGTAAGCCACCACCCAGACCCAACCAAGTCCCGTGGTCAATACATGCCCATGCTAGAACTAGCGGTCAAGGAAGACCCCAGATGCCCTAGAAACGCTTTTTACCACGCTCGTGAGCTAACCTTCTACTGTAGATGGGAAGAAGCTATAGGGGCTTTAAATCGGTATTTAGAGATGCCTGAAGCCACTTGGGAAAACGAACGGTGCTATGCCATGCGCTTATTAGGCAAAAGCTATGAAGAAACAGGAAGCGATAGTGATTCACTAAAATGGTACAGACTGGCATGTGCTGAAGCGCCATCTACTCGTGAACCTTGGGTTGATTTGTCCATGTTCTGTTACAGACGGTCGATGTGGCAAGAAAGCCTATTTTGTGCCACCCAAGCATTAAGTATTGTGGATAGAGCACTTGTATATACATGTGATCCTTCTGTTTGGACAGAAAAACCTTATGACTTGGCATCTGTGGCAGCATGGAGGCTAGGACATAAAGAAATGGCTATCGAATACTGTCAGAAAGCAATACAATTTAACCCAAGCGATGTCCGACTAATACAGAACTTGGAAAGTATGCAGAAAGAAATGGCATGAGCGATTATATTGCTTTAAGATCACCTTTATCGAACATGGGATTTACTCCTGATGTGCCTAGCAATGCTTTAGGCCCTTCTGAGTACAACTCAGGAAAAAACGTGGAATCCGATGTTCGAGGGGTTAAAAAGATCGCAGGTGAGCAATATATTCTTTCAACCATTCCAGGGCATGTTATTTATGTTGATGGTGGGTTTACTACTCCTACTGCTTTTGCCTTCATTGTGGCTACTAGAGAAGGCATCTGGTATCGTGTTGATGCAGGTGGAATTACCAATATCACCCCTGGAGTAGGTGCAAACCCTAACGTAACTTTATCTGGTTACACAGATGACACCAGAATCACCACATCATGGGTTGGTCAAGTATTCTTTATCAACGATACCCTAAGACCACCAATGTACTATTCGGCTGCAACTCAGACCGAAATTTACATTTATGACGCTGCCCCACAATATTATGTGTGGAACTATGAAAACACTCTTTCTCCTGCCGTTACATCTGTAACTGCTGCTTTTGTAAGGAACTATTGCTCACCCAACGTAGGTAATATTTTGATTGCAGGAAACCTGACAAAGACGTACTCTACGGGTCAGACCCTTAATTTTGCCACTACGGTAAGATGGTCACAGTCTTTTGCCAACACGGGAGTTCCTGCAACATGGTTACCCACTGTTACAAACGTAGCAAATGAAGTTGAAATTCCTGTCAGGGGTCCAATCATTGACGGGTTTTTCCTTGGCGGTAATTTTTATGTGTGTTCTTATTGGGATACCGTTGCTTTTACACCTATTAATTACCAGAATTCCACAGCTCCTATTTTCGGCATTCGTTTGTTTAGTCAAGGGCGTGGGCTGATCAACACTAACTGCTGGTGCAACAACGATACAGTTGTTTACGGTATTGATTCCAGAGACATTTGGGTTTTCAATGGTTCTGAATTTGTTTCTATTGGCAACCAAAAAGTAAAAAATTACTTTTACAACAACATTAACCATACCTACTATGACCGTATATTTATGGTCAACAACACTCAAAAATATCAAATTGAAATTTACTATCCTGATCTAACGTCAACAGGATTTTGCAACAAGATGCTCTCATACCGTTACGATTTAAACGTATGGAACGCACCAAAAGACGTTCAGACCGCTTGTAATGGCGCAGAGTCACCTGTGTATTCCTCAGGCTTTAATTTTGCCTCTAGGACCGTTGTATACGCTCAAGGAGGGGTTAGTTCATCTCAATTGATACAGACTGGGCAAACCAATGGCTTTTGTGGAAATCCAATAGATTCTTTGTTTGAAAGAACAAATATTGCTTTGGAAGACAGTAATGGACCAATACCTTATTCTTCTAAAGTTTATTTGCACAGACTTTATCCTGAAGTATCTGGAACTGGGGTTATCAATGCCACGGTAGGAGGAGCCAACTCTACTGCTCAAACTCCTGTTTATGGTCAAACAGGAACAATGGCAATCAACACTGATACGCCTTGGATAACTACTCAACAGAACAATCCAAGAATGTCTTCTGTAAAAATAGAGACAAATGACTCTACAGACACATGGAATGTAACGGCTCTTAACTGGCAAGCAACATTAGCAGAGGATTCTTTCTAATGCCTTTTTCGCTTAATTCAGATGCAACCATACAAGAAGTTACCGATGCAGTAAATTATTTGCTGAGTAACTTTGGATCTAATGTTGTCGTTGATACGGTGACAGGAGTTGTTGCTGGCCCAACAGGTGCATTTGCTTATTATTATAAATACATTGCTGTTAAATACGCTGACTCTTATGACGGTTCAGTAGGATTTAGCGATAGCCCAACCAATAAGGGTTACTACGGAATTAGAAACACCAATTCAAATATTGAATCTACAAACCCTGAAGACTACATTTGGACTAAAGTAACTGGTGGTTTTGGTACAACAAACTTTTTGTGGTACATCACTTATGGCGGTAGACAGATTGCTTTTCAAATTTCTCCTACTGCTCCTTCTGTTTATTACGTTCAAGATCCAGGTACAGCAATTGACTTAGACGCTATTACAGCGACTACGACCTTGCAAACAGCAATCAAGTCTATTTACCAATGGACAAGTAGTTCTACGCCTCCTACAAGACCTACAACCACTACGACTTATACTTGGGCAACAAATAGCTACACAGCGCCTTCTGGATGGAGTACGTTGGTTCCTGGTGGCTCAACCCCAGGTCAATATTTGTGGACCATTGCCATACCTTTGTCTGTCAACGCAAATGTTTTGACTTCTACATTGGATTGGACAAACACAGCATATCCCATCGTATCTTTGGCTTACAACGGTGTAACTGGACCAACTGGCGGTACTGGGTCTACAGGTCCAACAGGGCCTTCAGGAACTCCTGCTACGCTCAATGCAATTGTTAATTTATACCAATGGGCTAATAGTACGCCTGGCAACCCTAGTGGAACAACAACATACACATGGGCTACAGGAGCAAACTCATCGTACACGGGTGGTAATGGTTGGTTAACGTATATTCCAACCAACCCTGCAACGCCTAACACTTATTTGTGGGAAGCATCAATTGCTATTACTGCTCCTGCTGGAACAGCAACAACCACAGTTAATTGGTCATCAGGATATGCAATAGCATCCATATCTCAAAATGGCGCACAAGGCACACCAGGGACAAATGGTCAACAAAGTGGTACTGCTATTGTTTACCAATGGGCATCAACAATCCCAACGATAACTGGATCATCAACATATATATGGGCTGATGGATCTGTTACTTCTGTGCCAACAGGATGGTATGCAACAATATCAGATTCACCAAGTGCTGGATACACATTATTTTCAGCAACTGTAACAATTACTGACTCTGTTACTGCAACAACGACTTCTTTTAATTGGTCAAGTGCTAGTGTTGTTCCTTTTGGATATACAGGAACTACTGGAGCTGTAGCAGTAACGGCTTATACAGCAACAACGCTTACTCTTAATTCAACACCAAATACCATTACTACTAGTGGTTCAGGATCACTTCCCCCTACAGGTTCATGGGGTACAGGTGTAACTTGGAGTTATACAACACCAACTTTATCTGCTGGGCAAAACTTGTGGCAAACCACGGGCATATATAACCCATCAAGTGGAAATATCATTTGGGGAGTTCCATACCGATCTGTCTTTAAAGTTGGTAATCTTTCAGCTTTATCGACTAATACTGGTAATTTGACGGTTACTGGTACATTTCAATCAAATACTGCTGCGGTTAGTGGAAGCACATTAACTGGCTCTGGCGCTGTTATTTATTCTTCTGGAATATTTGGTATAGGTAATTCATCAAATAACATTGTGTTCAACGGATCCAATTTGAACATCAATGGTGGGTCTAACATCAATATTACAGGAACAGGTGTATTTAACGGCTCAAGCACAATTCCTACTTATGGAACATCTGCTATTGTCGCAAACAACAATTATTCAGTTGATTATGGAATTAATGCTTTTACTCAAAGTACATTTATTTCATCTGGTGGTTTAAGAGCTTGGAATACGCAATCAGGTGGAGGAAATGCAATTTATGCAAGTCACTCAGGAACAGGTAATGCTGTTTTAGGTCAATCAGCCAATGGCATAGGTATTAATGGTACTGGTGTAAACGGTGTCCAAGGTACTGGGTCTAATGGAGTTGTAGGATACGGAACAACTGGTAACTCTGGGGTTTTAGGACAAAACACGGGAACTGGTTATGGTGTTTACTCAAATGGCATCATGGGGACCAATAATAGCGGTTTGGTAACCAGTCTATATGCTCAATATGCACAAACTTTGGTTGGAACTGCTGGTGTTAATCAATTGAGATTTACGCAAGGAACCTTAACTGGTGGTGGTGTGGCTTCATTTGTAAGTACGAATAAACCTGGCTCTAGCACTAGCAATACTTGGATACAAGTTCAAATTGATTCAACAACTTTTTACATTCCTGTTTGGACCTAAATATGAGAACTACTACTATTCCTACTCAAACTGTTACAGAAGACATTTCTAGCCTAGAAGAGGTGTCAGGCTTTCAAGTTCGCTTTTTGGTAGGCAAAAAAGATAGCAATGGCAATTGGGTTATTGGACAACAATTTGAAACATTTTTAGTAGTAGGTGCTGATTACGAAGAATTGAATGGTCCTCCTACAACATGGGCTCCTGACAAGCCTACAGGAACATACAGAAATAGTGATTTATGGCATTATGTGGACCTACAAAGGCAAGCAAATAGCCAAAAAACTAGCTAAAATTCAGAAAAAGGATTGATATGGGTGCATCTTTACAAAATCAACAGCCAGCTTCTGGGATGCAAAATCCCAATCCTCCTGTTTACCCTACGATTCAGTCCAATAACGGTCAAATGCAACAGACTCCCAATATGCCTATGGGCAAGGGGAACGTAACCAATTCAGCAACATCAGGTCAACCCATGATGGGCCAGCCAAACAACAATGCCACTTCTAGTGGATTAGGGGGTTAATTATGGGTTTTGGAACATCTTCAGGCTCTCAAAGCGCAGTAGTAACGCCAGAACAAACTAAACAAAACCAACTTACCAACCAAATGTTGGAAAGTTACATTCCTGTTTTACAGGGCACGTTAACTGGCGCACAAAATACTTACAACACTGTTCAACCTTACGTTAATCAAGGTGCATTGAATGCTTTTAATCAAGCAGGAGCATCTCAAAATGTAGCAAATGGTATTGCATCTGCTGCCGATCAATTTGCTGCTCAACAAGCTGGATTTTCCAATACTGCCGAAAATGCTGGTAGTGCAGGAGCAAATCAAGCTGCTGGAGCATTAGGATCTTTGGGCGGTGGTGGAGCATCTACTGGTTTACAAGGAACATCTGGTGTTGCTGGTCAAATGGCTAACTATGGTTCTGCATTAACTGGTTCAGGCGCTAATGCGTTAACCAATTTGTTTAGCCCACAATACGAACAACAGCAAGTTATGGGTGCATTGGCTCCTGCTGAATATGAAGCTCAACAAGCTAATATGGGCATGAATGCCGCTTTTGCTGGAGCAGGAGAAGGCAATTCAACTCGTAACGCCATTGCTAATCAACAAACTCAAGCATTGAATAACCAAATGTTGGGAAGTGTGGCTGCCCAAACTGAAGCAGGAATCCAACAACAACAATACAATGCCGCCAATGCTTTGCTTGGTGCTGGTTCTACACAACTTGGCAATGCTGGCAATTTGTATTCAAGTTTATATGGAACTGGAACACAAGGTATTGCTAACGCAGGAAACATATCTTCCAACGTATTGAACGCTGGTGTAAACGCAGGAAACACTGCTGTTGGTGCTGGTCAATTAGGTAATGCTGCAAATGCTTCAGCGTTAAGTTCCGCACAAGCCCAATCCGCTGCCGCACAAGCACCTTTGAATGCTTACAACCAATACGCTTCAACCATTTTTGGAATTCCTAGTAGTACAAATACTGCAAACTTTACTGGTACTCAAGGATCAAATACTTCAGGCAAAGGTATCGGTGGAGCAATTAAAACATCATAAGGAATAAAAATGGCAAGCGCATTTCAATTTTCAAATCCTGCTGACTATTCTGATTGGGCTAGATATGCTGGTTTTGACCGCAAAACTGGAGAAATTGGTGTAGCTCCACCAAACGCTATGTCACTTGACGATATAGAAAATAAAGTTTCAGATGTTACATCTCAATTACAACAAGGAAATGTTGTAGGAAGTGTAAAAGCTTTAGTGGGTAAACCTCCTGTTGTAACGCCTACAACGCCAACTTACGGACAACCCTTAACTCCACAAACTACAAATGCGGTTAATTACAACCCTTTTTGGCATTAAGGATTAAACATGGATCCAGTATTACCACCAAGTGCAGCAGAAGATCAAGCAGTTGTTGAACAAAATCCTTTAGGCGCTCCACCAAAAAAGTTTTCTGATGAATCAATTGTCAGATCTTTGGTTGCTCCTGCTGACCCTTGGGATGAAGCCAAAGCCAATAGTTCTATTAAAGTAGTATCTGATTGGAAGAAAAATCCTACTCCTGAAAACAATATGGCTTTTGCCAATGTTGTTAAAGAGAAAAACGATCAAGATCAAACTGCACATGTAAACACCCAAACTCAATGGGTTCCTTTTATTACGGCTGTTTTATCAGGTAATTTAGGATCAGCGTATAAATATTGGAATGGTGGAGTAACTAGAACAGAAGAAGCAACATCTCCCTTGTATAAGGGAAAGTTGTTTAAAGAATTTAATCAAATGGGCGTTACTGGACGCTATTATGATGAAAACCATAAAGAAATTGATCCTAGTGTAATTAAAGCTTTAGAGAAAAAGGGTGGTTACTTTATTTCTAAAAGTGACACTACTGCTCAAAATGATCCTAGATATCAGTCGGCTTCCGAATTAGCTAAACTTGCAATAACGGGAATTCCAAAGCCTGTATTGGATCAATACACTAAGGCTGCACAAGTTAGCAATGCCGCTTCTCAATATGCAAACGCCAATGTGCAATTGCGTGATGTACTGAAAAAAGATCCTGCTATTGCTGACATTATTGGCAATTTAAGCGAAAAAGACAGATCTTATTTAGCTGGCATTCATACCAAATATCAGACACTTTCCAACAATGCAAGTTCTGCTAGCAGACAAGGTGCTAGTGGCAATGTCACTGGTAGCCAAACTGCTGGTCAAAGTTTAGGACTTAATGGTGGTGGTGGTTTTGATGGAAAAGTTATTAATGCTAATGTTGGTGGGGCGTATGGTCAAAATACTTCAGCAACCAATACTGTATCTGCTGGAGCCACAGCAGGGCAAGAAGCAAATCGCTCATCTGGTTTAAGTGATCAAATTCAATCTGATTATCAGAATGAAGTACAAAAGATCATTAACAAAAAAATTGATACTTCTCAGTTTTTTGCATTACAAAAATATTTGTCTTTGGATTCACAAATTAGAAGTCTTGAAGACCAAATGCATTTAGAGCAAAGTGCTCCTGATACGTTAGCTTTGGGTCAAGACATCAATCCTTTGTTGAATGGTCATCAAAACGCTATTTTGAGAACATTTGGTGCTCAACATAATGCTGCACTTAATTCTGCATGGTCTTCTTTCCTTGCCAAGCGTATCAATGAAAACAATGGTGACGTTGGTGATATGAATGAAAATATTGATTTGTTTAGAAAGACAAATACATATAAAGGCATTAAATACACATATGGCAACAAGATTAAGCATTCTTTTTCTGAAGAAAGACATGCCCCAAAAGAAGGTGATGTTGAAGTCAGAATGGACAACAATATGCCAAGAGTTTACAAAAATGGCACTTGGGAGGACTTAAATGAACGATAGTTATGACAATGATTACAATGAGTTTTCTTCTCCCAAAGTTGAAGTAAAGATGGGCGTTAAAGAGGCGCCCGTTCAACAAGCTGTCCAAAGAGAAGTACCGCCTCCGTCTAGAAAACAAGAAAAAAAAGATTTAACTGCTATTGCTCCACCAAAGCCTGGTGAACTAGGACCAGCTCCAACTGTTGATATTCCTAAATTACAGAATACTGTAAACGACACATTGCAAAATACAGGCGGTCCTGTAGCACCTGCTTTCCATTCTCCTGTTGACATTCAAGGCACGTTGAACAATGCTTTACAGTCACCTTATTTAATACCAGGATTGATTGGTGCAGGATTAGCTGGAGCTGCACTTCATGCACATTTGTCTAGCAAAAAAGAAGACAAGATTAAATCTACTGCTGAAAGAGATATCAAGCGTTTAGAGCCTGATATGAATGTCAGCCAAGCGTCTTCAAATGGAAGGATTGAGCCTGAATTTGACTGGAGAACTCCTCCTACTAATCCTAAATTGCAAAATCTAAATGATGTTTTAGGTGGAGAACTACAAAGTCACAATGATGCAAAAATGGTTGCTCAAAGTGAAAACAATAAGGCAATGAAAGAAGGTAAAGAATTGCCTTATCCTGATTTAGAAACTAAACAAGAAGTAGCTAAAGAGATTGCGCCTGATTCAGGAATAACTGCTGAAACAAGTCCTCAAGAAGCAGACACTTTAGCAAATGTATCTGAAGCTTCAAAAACACCAGAAGAAAAAGTAAAAACAGAACTTGAAAAAGGTTTAACTAAAGAAGGTGCTGTAATTCCTGAAGGCCGTATTCCTAATTACATGGAATATAAAACCAAAAAAGGTGGCACTAAAGAATATAAAAACAAACAAGGTAGTGATGTAATTGGCAAAGGCGGATGGAATTGGTATCAAGGCCAAATGGGTCCAGAAGCTGAAGAAAATTGGTTACATCAATTTGGTAGAACCAATCAAACCTATAAAGATGTTACTCAAGCAGTAAAAGAAGGTAGGTTAAAAGGACCTGAAGTTACTTCTGAAGGCAAAGGTGGAACATTCAGTAGAGAACCAC
>Ga0316229_1001984_pt1 | contig 18883 bp, 17 predicted proteins | sample TBH18023metaG_FD_206011 | JGI IMG/M metagenome (GOLD analysis project Ga0316229, IMG submission 206011) | Freshwater microbial communities from Trout Bog Lake, Wisconsin, USA - TBH18023 | ecosystem: Environmental > Aquatic > Freshwater > Lake > Hypolimnion/Profundal zone | place: USA: Wisconsin... | reverse complement strand
TCGCTGCAGCAAATGCATTCCCGGCTTATAACTCCTGGGACAGCTTTACAATGGACCCTGATGCAAACAAGATATTCTTTTATTATCCCGATGCTGTTGAAGGATTCAAGATAGACCTGTATGATGTTTCAACCGGAAGCACATCCACAATTTACAAGCACTTCAGCCAGAGCGGACTTACATCCTGGTCCACATCAAACGGAAGTGAAGGCATGAGGCTGAGATACTTTAAAAACACATTCGACGGGAACAAACTGATAGTCCCCGGGGGTGCTACCAACCCCTTCATCATTGAAATACTTGTTCATTCCGATTATTCTGCAAGTTTTCAGCGACTGGACAGCATACCGGCATCAAACAACGGAATCTCAGTTTCAAACGCCTACGATGCGGACCTTGTAAAAGCCTCTGCAAACAACCTGATATCGGTTGTGAGCATGAACAACAGCGTGTTTGATTTTTATGCCTCAGTCCCGGTGTATAGGGTATCTGCTACTTCGCATGGTAGTTCTATCGTTGGCACTCCAGGCGGCCTGGAATACGTTTTTTGCGGATCTGATAAAACCCTGGAATTATACAACAGCGGAGTGTTTGTACGTTCGATCAGCATGCCCTACAGCGAAGCCCAGCTGCAGATGGATTCGAAAAAACGGATCTATGCATATAACGGCTCAAGCATTTTCAGGTTCACACCGGACCTCCTGACCAAGGAAGAATTTCCTGTAAAAGGATCAGTGTCAGGATATCGCCAATGCTGCCTGGTGATTAAAGAATATTCAAACTACGTTCAGGCATACAGTTTCGACCGAAAGGACCTGATAGGGTTGAAACTGCCCCTGTAATTTAAGTACATCTTTATACCCGAACATTGAAGAACCTCGCAGCAAGCCACGGGGATTCTTCGATCCCATAAAACTTTTTTATTTTTCTGCTCGCAAACCCCGCTTGCAGCGGGGTTTGCGCTCGCGGGGATTCATATACAACGAAAAATGGAAGTTTCCAGCGGTATGATTGAAAATGATTTTTTAATAACTTTGAAATAGCTATAATATGAAAATATATGAAAAAACTGCTGATCATTATGCTTGCAGTATTAGCAGGCATGGCATCCAAAGGCCAGAAGAATATCACGATTGAACCGGCAAACCCGGAACCCGGTGATGTCATCACCATCACTTACCGTCCGGCAGGCGACCTGGCAAACACCTCCAAAAAAGTCGAGGCTGCATTTTACCTGTATAAAAGTTCAGGAACCACAGCCGATGACTTACCTCTTACCTTAGCGGGCAAGGATTATACTGCAAAGATCACCACGGATACATCGGTGAACTTTATCCAGCTTGCTTTTTTCGCCGGTGAAACTTTCGACAACAATTTCAATGAGGGATATACCATTCAGCTGTGGAAAGGCGACAAGGCCTGCAAGGGAAGCAATGCAAGCCTCGCCACTTTTTATATGTACGAAAGCATGAATTCCGGGGTTACAGCCAACCAGGAAAAAGCCCTGGCTGCGATCGAAAAAGAAAGATCACTTTACCCCGAAAACAACAGGACTTATGAACAGGTCTACTATTATCTCATAGGGAAACTGAAGAAAGACCAGCTCCAGGGAATTCTTCAGAAGGAAATAGAATCGGCATTTAAAGCCGGGCCTGCGAAGGAAGAGGATTTCATGAGGATTAAACTGCTTTACACCACGGCCAAACTGCCCGCGCAATCGGCCTACTTCGATAGTCTTGAAAAGGTGAAATTCCCCGACGGAAAGTGGAAGATCCAGCGGACCTTAAACCAGTTTTACACGAGCGAGGACAATGTTAAAAGAGCAGAGCTTGCAAAAACCATAATCTCCAATATTGAAACAGATCCGGCGTGGAAGAAATACCAAGACTTGAAAGTGTATTGCCAGACTACAATCATTCAGGGCTATGCCGATGATAAAAAATGGGATCTTCTGAAGCAGGAGGAGACAAACTTCAGCGATAAACCGGCCCTGGCAGGAATCTTCAATGATTTCTCCTGGAAGCTGCAGGAAAAAGGCGAAAACCTGGATAAGGCAGAGGAGATGTCGGCATGGGCAACAGCAGTAGCGAAGAAAGAAGTTACCACACCCACCGGCACAAAGCCTCAGAATATTACCACCAGCGCCTGGGCAAAGCAGAGGGAAAGGACTTATGCCAGCTACGCCGATACCTATGCCATGGTCCTGTTTAAACTTGGAGATTATAAAAAGGGCTTCCCTTACACCCAGGAAGCAGCAATCACTATCACCAAAGGGAATGATGCAGGTTTAAACGATACATGGGCCTTATTGGCCGAAAAAACAATGTCGGCTGAAAAATGCAAATCCCGGCTTGAGCAGTTTGTCAGGGACGGTAAGGCTGGTTCATCAGTAAAGGAAGTGCTTAAAAGAATTTACATTTCCGAAAAAAAATCCGATGCCGGTTTTAACGCTTACATTGATTCTCTCGAAAAAGAAGCCCTGCTTAAAATGGAGGCAGAACTTCAAAAGGGAATACTCAATGAGAAAGCGCCGGTATTCAAACTAAAAACAATCCAGGGTGAAGAAGTGGACCTCGAAAAACTCAGGGGGAAAGTGGTTATGATCGATTTCTGGGCCACCTGGTGCGGACCTTGCAAAGCGTCCCTTCCCAGCATGCAGAAAGAGGTGAACAAATTCAGCAGCAATCCCAACATTCAGTTTCTGTTCATCGACTCATGGGAAAAGGGCGAGGCAGATGAGAAACTGAAAAGATCCTCTGATTTCATTACGGGTAATAAATACAACTTCACTGTGCTCATGGATAATGACAACCAGGTGATAGGCAAATACAAAGTTGACGGGATCCCGACCAAATTCATTATCGACCGAAATGGCATGATACGGTTCAAAAGCGTAGGCTTCGCAAGCGCTGAAAAGCTGCAGAATGAAATCGAACTTATGATAGGGATGTGCCTGAAACAATAACCAGGATCAGTTCCCCAGCGTAGCTACCATCACTGCCTTGATCGTATGCAGGCGGTTCTCGGCTTCGTCGAATACGATGGAAGCCTCAGATTCAAATACTTCTTCGGTAACTTCCAGCCCGTCGAGTTTGTATTTCTTGAAAATGTCAAGCCCCACCTCGGTATCCTTGTTATGGAATGCCGGAAGGCAGTGCATGAACTTCACCTTCGGATTGCCCGTGGCCTTCATTAGTTTCGCGTTTACCTGGTAAGGCAGCATCAGTTTGATGCGCTCGTCCCATGCCTCCTTGGATTCACCCATCGATACCCACACATCGGTGTACACGAAATCTACACCCTTTACTGCTTCATTCAGCTTTTCGGTAAGAGTGATCTTCGCACCGGTAGATTTGGCGATCTCTTTGCAGATCTTCACCAGGTTTTCTTCGGGCCAGAACTTCTTAGGCGCGAAGGCCCTGAAATCCATCCCCATTTTCGCTGCTCCCACCATGAGAGAGTTCCCCATGTTATTGCGGGCATCGCCGCAATAGACGAAAGCCACCTGGTGCAGGGGCTTGTCGCTGTGCTCCATCATCGTCATGAAATCGGCCAGGATCTGGGTCGGGTGGAATTCGTTCGTAAGCCCATTCCATACCGGAACCCCGGCATATTCGGCCAGTTCCTCAACGATCTTCTGTCCGAAGCCGCGGTATTCGATGCCATCGTACATGCGACCGAGCACCCTGGCGGTATCCTTCATCGTTTCCTTTTTCCCGATATGCGAACCCTCGGGGCCGAGGTATGTTACATTAGCTCCCTGGTCGTAAGCAGCAGTTTCGAAAGCGCAGCGTGTGCGGGTCGAAGCCTTTTCGAAGATCAGTGCGATGTTCTTGCCTTTCAGCTTCTGCTGCTCAATACCTGCATATTTAGCCTTCTTCAGGTCTATAGCCAGATCCAGCAAAAAGCGCATTTCCCTGGGAGTAAAATCCAACTCCTTTAAAAAATTCCTGTTTCTCAGATTGAATGCCATAATGTTGAGTTTTTATAATAAGTTCATTGACTGCGGATGACGGGCTGCAAAGATAGAAATTTGGAAAGTACAAAGAACAAAGTACGAAGTACAATGTACAAATGATTCATGACATAATTATTTACTGCGGATGATATTTCCGTAAAAAACTGATGAAACGGGAAAGATCAATTATTCTGCGCCCCGTTGTCAATCCAGCAAACAACGCTGTTTTTCCGGGAATCGGAAAATGTGGTTTTCTGAGGCATGCTGCCGTCGACGATGGTGCTTCTGATACCTGACAGGCCGGCGGTTACACCAGCATAAGTGGAATAATATGCAGATATGTGCATGTTTAACAAACCCCTTGAAGAGCCTTTCCACGGTGACGTCAAGCAGGATGGCACTGGAAAACTAAGCTTACCGATAGCCTCTTTGGATTACAGGGCTTTTTTAAGGATCTCGCGGCTGGTTTCCAGGTCATGGTCGCCGGCTTCGCCAAGAACCAGCATCCCATGCGACTTGAGTGCACCAACAATGGTTTCCAGCTGTCCGGGTTTGATGCCATAGTCGGAGAGCCTGGTTTTGAGGCCAAGGCTTTCGAAAAATTCCCTGGTCTTGATGATGGCCAGGCTGATCTTTTCATCTTCGCTGCCTGATGTGATCTTCCATACCCTTTCGGCATATTGGAGAAGCTTGGCATGTTTCTTTTTACGCCTCACTTCCAGGAGTGCAGGCAGGAGGATAGCGAGTGACTGCCCGTGATCCAAGCCGAACAAATGAGTAAGCTCATGCCCCATCATATGCGTGGCCCAGTCCTGGGGCACACCAGCTCCGATGAACCCGTTAAGGGCCATTGTTGCGTTCCAGTACAGGTTAGCCCTTGCATCAAAGTTTTCCGGTTCGGCAACGTTGGTTTTTCCGATCTCAACCAGGGTCTGAAGTATGCCTTCTGCCATCCGGTCCTGTAACCTTGCATCCACCGGGAAAGTCAGGTACTGCTCGGTAGTGTGGACAAAAGTATCAACAACCCCGTTGGCAACCTGTTTTTCGGGAAGGGTAAAAGAGAGAGACGGATCCAGGATTGAAAATACAGGGAAGGTCATATCGCTCTTGAATGGAAATTTTCCATGCTCGTAACTTACCACTCCGCCGCTGTTCATCTCCGATCCCGTTGCCGGTAACGTCAGCACCGAGGCAAAAGGAAGAACTTTTTCAACTTCAGCAGGAGTGATCGGCCTGAAACCGGCCTTAAGGATATCAAGCGCCTCTCCCTTGAAGTATGATGCAAGGCAGATGAATTTGGTACCGTCGATGACCGAGCCACCGCCCACGGCAAGTATGAAATCGATCTTGTCTTTTTTCACAATTTCCGCAGCCTTCATCAGGGTGGTGTAACGGGGATTCGGTTCAATTCCTCCGAATTCAAAAACCTTCCTTTTGCCCAAAATGGTTTTTACTTTAGCGATCAGACCGCTTTTTACCGCGCTTCCGCCGCCATAGGTTATCAATACCACGGCATTGGCCGGGACATATTTGTCGATACTGTCGAGCCTGTCCTTCCCGAAAATGATACGGGTAGGGTTATACAATTCAAAATTCAGCATGGTGTTATCTCCTTATTATTTTATTTAAATTCCTGATTATTCCTGGTTTTACTACTTACACTTCCATCCCCGCCTGGAATGCCTCCTTTATAGCCGGCTTTCCTTTGATCTCACCCTTGTTCCAGGCGCCGGTACCGTAAATGATGCCTTTTTCTTCGGCTCCATCGAGGCAGAATGTGAACCCCCTGAACTCCTCTATCGTCCTTTTCATGTTCGCTTTGCTGCCGTCGGCCGCGGTCACTATGAAGTAAAATTCCTTATTGCTGATCGAAGTATACCTTGCACAGCAGCGGTCGATGAGGGTTTTCATCTGCCCGTTCATGGTATAGAAATAAACCGGGGTAGCCATCACGATTACATCCGCAGAGATCATCTTATCGAGTACTTCGGCCATATCATCCTTTTGCGAGCAGACCTTCTTGTTGAAGCAGGTCCCGCAACCGCTGCAGTAATTGATATTTTTTTCTTTCAAAAAGATCTTCTCGGCCACATTCCCTGCCTGTATAGCGCCCGAGACGAACTCGTCGCAGAGCAGGTCGGAATTCCCGCCTTTGCGCGGACTGGCCGAGAGCACTAAAACTGTCTTTCCCATATCACGAATGACTAGCGGTTGATGAGTTTGGCAGAATGTCCTGAATACCTGTCACCCTTTACTTCAATTTTCGAGGCAGCAAGTTCGATTTCTTTAAGGTCTGCGGATGTGAGTTCTACCGAGGCCGATCCTATGTTTTCGATCATGCGCGTCTGTTTGGTCGTGCCGGGGATGGGAACTATCCATGGTTTCTGTGCCAGAAGCCAGGCCAGCGCAACCTGTGCGGTGGTGGACTGTTTGCTTACAGCCAGTTTTGCCAGGAGGTCAACAAACGCCTGGTTGGCTTTCCTGTTTTCGGCCGACAGTCGGGGGACAGTGGCGCGGAAGTCCTCCTTTATAAAAGTAGTGTTCTCGTCCATTTTTCCTGTTAAAAACCCTTTCCCCAGCGGACTATATGGCACGAGGCCAATCCCCAGTTCCTCTAATACGGGCAGTATTTCTGCTTCAGGTTCCCTCCACCAGAGTGAATATTCACTTTGAAGGGCAGTGACAGGCTGCACTGCATTGGCCTTGCGAATAGTTTGGACCCCGGCTTCGGAAAGCCCGAAATGTTTCACTTTGCCTTCTTTAATAAGGTCTTTCACCGTACCTGCCACATCTTCGATGGGCACAGCGGGGTCAACCCGGTGCTGGTAGAACAGGTCTATAGCTTCAACCCTGAGTCTTTTAAGGGAAGCTTCAGCAACCGACCTGATACGTTCGGGACGGCTGTCAAGGGCGGTATCCCCGCCAATGTTAAAGCCGAATTTGGTAGCTATCACTACCTGCCCTTTGAAAGGGGACAGGGCTTCGCCAACGAGTTCTTCGTTGGTGTATGGACCGTAGACTTCCGCAGTATCAAAAAAAGTGATCCCCCTTTCAACGGCTTTTCTTATAAGCGTAATCATCTCCTTTTTATCTGAAACAGTGCCATATCCGAAGCTCATACCCATGCAGCCGAGGCCGAGGGCTGAGACTTCAAGGCCGCTATTACCTAATTTTCTTGTTTTCATCATTACCAGTTTTTTAATAAAGTTCTGCTGCAAAGATCCGGCGAAGCGGGTATATAAAACAACTAAAATCAAACAATAAATTACGAAAATCAAACATGCCTGAACTTCAACGGGCTGATCCCGGCATGCTTTTTAAAAAAATTATTAAAATGAGTCACCTCGGCAAACCCAAGCGCATAGGCAATCTCCGAAACATTCCAGGCGCTGTGTTTCAACAGTATCTTTGATTCCTGCAGTATGCGGCCGGCGATTACAGCCGATGTCGTTTTTTGGGAAGTCTCCTTCACCGCCCTGTTCAGGTGGTTCACATGCACATTCAGCTGGGAGGCAAAGTCCGATGCCGACCTCAACCCTATCGCCTGGTGGTTCTCATCGATCGGGAACTGCCGTTCGAGCAGTTCCAGGAACAAAACGCTTATCCGTTTGTTCGCATTGATCTGTTGCCTGTCAAAGCTCATCGAGGGTTGCATTTTCATTGCAAAATGCAGCAATTCCATCACCAGGGTCCGCAGCACATCGTACTTGTGGATGTAATCGGAATTGATCTCCCCGAACATACGCTCATAGTATACGCTTACCTCCGCCACCTGCCCGTCCGACAGTTCAAACACATGCATTCCCCCGGGCTGGAAGACCCCATACTGTTCAAGGTTCCCATACCCGTGGAAAAAAGTGCTGTTGAACACGCAGAAACAGCCGCTGCGGATGGTTTCGGTATGCTCCCACCAGTACGGAATCATGGGGTTGGAAAATACCAGGGCCTGTTTTTTCACATCTATCACCTTATCGGCATAATGTATCCTGCTTTCGCCCTCCATCAGGGTGATCTTGTAAAAATCGCGACGCTTGTAAGGAACCGGCTTGGCCTTGTCTCCCACGAAAGGTTCCAGCCTGAAAACGTTGAAATGCCCTGAATCGTTTTTTACACCTTCGGGCAACACTTTGGTTTTATCCTTATAGAATACCTCTATGCTTTCAGCATTATCCATGCTGCAAAATTACAAATTTCAAACAAGAAAACATCATGGAATTTTCCAATTCACCCTAAGCGACTCAATTAATTCCTGACTGTAAGCAGGCATATATACTCAATCCTTATTAAAATATTTTTCATTGGTACAATTCATTGTTAAAATCAACCGGCAGTTCGTAAATTTGAATTCCAGATTTATATTAAAATGTTCAATAAATCACAAAAGGAGAAAATTATGACTGATGCATTAAAGAAGGCTTACCCGGCAATGAAGTTGCTGTTGGTTATTGCAGCAATGCTGTGCGGCTGCAAGAAAAGCAGCACGAATCAACAGGCGGCAATCGGTGAAACCTTTCGTTTTGTATGGCTGGCCGACAGCCGCGGAGATTCTAACGCCCACCCGGTGCATACCGAAGCGTTGAACCCCATCATCAGCCAGATCGGTGCCTTGTCGCCCAGGCCGTCCTTTGTGATATTCGGCGGCGACGGAGCCTACAGGGGCTATATCAAACCCGATTACACTTTCCAGGCCTTTAAAGACCTGTTCGCACCTCTGACCTCCAACGGGATACCCCTTTACACCGTCATGGGCAATCATGAGCTTTATTACGAGCATTCCGATTCAGGTTTCATTCTCGCGAACCAGCAACAGTTCCAGCTGGTATTTTCAGAGAACCCCTCCAACGGACCGGCGGGTTATGAGCACCTGGCCTATACACTCAACTCCCCTGGCGGAAGCACTTTTTTCGTGGTCCTGGATGCTTATTACCTTACCCATGACTCTGTCCCTGCAGGTGAAGGAGGTAATATAGCTGCAGCCCAGATGTCATGGTTAAGAACCCAGGTGGCCCAGACAAAGGCGATACACAAATTTCTTTTCATTCATACGCCCTATTACTATATCTCGAACGATCCCCAGGAACCATCCGAAGCAAACGAAACGTACACCAGGCTCTGGGCATTCCTTGATTCAAACAGGTTTGATTGCTGGGTTTGCGGGCATTCGCATCTATTTTCACGTAAGACCATTGACAGCAGCGTCCTGCCGACCCCACAGACCACACCGCCGACTCCAGCCTGGCAGAACAATGTTATTCAGCTTCTCAACGGAACATGCGGCGCCGGACCCGACACACTGAACATAGACCCGGCAATCAAAATCTCATGGAATGTGCACGATAAAGCCAAAACCTATTACTACAGCGTCATAGACATTTCCGGCAACACTGCAACGGTCAAAACTTACGGTGGCTATACCGGGGCCTACAGCCTGGTCGACACTTTCACCATTACCAGGTAGAACACGAAAATAAATTTAACACGGAAATACCCGGGAATTCAGATTCCTTATTTGTAAATTCCTTCCAGGGTTAGCAGGAAAGCATAATTGAGGGCAACATCCTTCAGGTAGTCAAACCGCCCGCCTGACGAACCCCGCTCCCGATTTCTCAGCGAGCAGCGGGGAAATAAGCCGGGAAATCAAAATGTAATTTGCAGCAAAAATAGAACATATTTACTATTTATGCTTTTGAGGTTAAAATCTGCTTCACTGCTTCCGAAACCTCCGTCACGGGCATATTGCACACTTTATCCCGGCAGACGTAGATGCTTGCTTTCCCCCCTGCAAATCTGCCTTTAAGAATGGGCAGTTCCCCCTCTTCCCTTCCCCCGCAAAGGAACACATTAGGTAAATAGTACTGGTCAAACTCCCTGCGATTCGATAAATAATCCTCCCCGGCAATGACAACATCAAAAGGGTCGCTGGCAAACCAAGCCATTAAGATATCCCAGTTTGCATAGTATGCGCCTCCCGGGAACGCATCCTGTTTTACATTGTTAAGCATCCTTTTCGAACGGGCCAGGTAAGCCTCATTAAAAAACAAGCGCCCGAGTACGAATAAATTCTTTGCCATTGCTGAATTTGCCGAAGGAATTACATTATCGGTCATTTCCATTTTTCTCGCTACCAGGGCAGGATCCAAATCAGAAGTGTAAAAAAACATACCGCTGCGCTCATCATAAAAATGAGCCAGGACATAGTTTGTCAACTGCTGAGCTACAACCATCCATTTCTCCTCGAAAGTGGCCTGGTAGAGGCCGATAAACGCATCAATGGTAAAGGCATAATCATCAAGGAAGCCATTGACAGAGGTTCTGCCCTTTATAAAATTCCGGTTCAGGCGATGGTCTTCATGTTTAAGGTTTTGCAGGATGAATTCTGCATTTTTTATTGCTGAAACCAGGAGATCTTCATCGTTGAAAGCCCTGTAAGCATCAATATATCCCTTCAGCATCAAGGCATTCCAGGAAGTAAGGATTTTATCATCGAGGGCCGGACGAAGCCTTGTACTTCGTTCATTCAGCAGGAGTTTCTTTGCTTCCCCAATCCTTTTCATCAGCTTCGCTTCCGGCATACCAAACAGTTCTGCCATTTCTTTGTCTGAGGCCGGTCTGTAAAGAATGTTGTAACCGTTATCCCAGTTGCCGTCTTCAGTAACGCTGAAATAATCAATGATCAGACCGGCCTCCTCATTCAATAAATTCATCAGTTCATCATACTTCCACACATAGAACCGTCCTTCTTCCCCATCGCTGTCGGCATCCAATGAAGAATAAAAAGCGCCTTCGGCGGATGTCAGTTCCCGTTTGATAAATGCAGTGGTTTCATAAGCGACCACTTTGTATTCCGGGTTCTTTGTTGCCTGGAAGGCTTTTGAATAAAGACTTACAAGCTGCGCATTGTCGTACAGCATTTTCTCAAAATGAGGGACTTTCCAGAGCGCATCCGTTGAATAACGGGCGAATCCCCCTCCAAGCTGATCAAAGATTCCGCCCTCAGACATTTTATCCAGGGTAGTGGTCACAGCCAATAAAGCATCGGCATCCCCGCTGAGAAAATGGTATTGCAATAAAAACTCATAGCCCACAGGCAATGGAAACTTCGGGGCGCGATGTAGTCCGCCGTTAATAAAATCAATTCCCCTCTTCCAGTTTGAAAAGATCGAAGCAAGATCATCCATGGTGAATTCAGCTGCCTCCTTATTTTCCCGGATCATCTCACTGCCACTGATTCCCTCGGTCAATGATTTTGCCTGTTGTTCAGCCTCACCGGGATTTTTCCTTACATAATCCAGGACCTGTTCCAGCATAGATAGCCACCTATCTTTCGGGAAATAAGTGCCCCCGTAAACAGGCCTTCCATCAGGCAGGCAAATCACATTCAATGGCCATCCGCCCGATCCGGTAAGCAGCTGCACCGCATTCATATACACCTGGTCCACATCAGGCCTTTCTTCCCTGTCGACTTTCACACAAACGAAGTTATCGTTCATGAAACCGGCTACCGCTTCGTTCCCGAAGCACTCATGCTCCATTACATGGCACCAGTGGCAGGCCGCATAGCCAATGCTCACGAGTAGCAGCTTATTCCCTGTCTTTGCTAAATTGAATGCTTCTTCACCCCAGGGAAACCAGCTTACGGGGTTGTGAGCATGCTGCAGGAGGTACGGACTGCTTTCACTGACCAGGCTGTTAGTAAAACTATACCTTCCGGATGCATCTTCGGATATGCTCATATTTCAGATTTTACAAAAAAAAGCCCATCCATTTAGGCAGGCTTTTCGGGACTGCTAAATTACGTGATTCCAGTAATCTGTTGAATAATATTTCCAAAGTTCAGAAAACCAAACTCAGCAGGCCATGAAACCCCTGGGGCAACAGTTAAACGCCCAAAGGCCCCGATTCAACTGAGAACTGCTACTCCCGCGATCACGACATTTTTCACATCAGCCAAGATGATTTCATGCTGATCTTTTATTACATGGCGATGGTGAATCCCTGATAGCATCGCTGCAAGCCGACATAATAAAGTCAAGGAGAAGAAAATAATCGTCATCGTTGAAATGTCCAATACCAGGTTTCTGCGTCAGTGAATGCAAATCTTATCTACAATTATTTCGCTATCAATCAATATTTTAATTATATATATTCCTTTCTTTTCCGACGACAGGTCAAAATGAACATCACCTTTGAAAGCGTTTTTCAGGATTATTTTCCCCTGGAGATTGCTTATTTCAGCTATTGCAGGCCTGTCCATTGATTTGTTGAATGATACCGTTATCTGTCCGCTTGTTGGGTTCGGGAAGATTTTTATTCCATTCTTCCCCTTGCCTGTTTCATCGATCAGGGAAGGCTCCTCGACACTAAGCCGGAATGTCGAAGATGCTGATGCCCCTGCAGTATCGGTGGCAGTTACCTTTATGTACATTACCTCCAGGCTGTCGGGGGTCCCGGTAAAAACCATACCTGCCGGGTCGAAGGAAAGCCATGAGGGCAAAGGGTTTCCGTTGCTGAGTTCGGCACTGAAACTGAGGGTGTTGTAGCCATCATCATCGATAAAAGTGGTATCCGGAACGATATAGGTGAACGGCTGCAGGCGGACGGCTGCCTGATTCGGGATGGGGTTTTTAACATAAGGGATGTAATTGGTGTATTTGAGGCTGTCGATAAAACCAGATCCGACCCAGTAAATATCGTTGTGTGACACATAGGTCATGTACAAATTATCGTCGGTGATTTCACTTCCGCATTCATTTGTTGAGGTATTTATGATATTTCCAAGGTTCTTCGGATTGGTCCAGGAGCCGTCAGTTTTTTTGTAGGAAATATACAGATCAGTACCCCCGTAACCTCCGGGCCGGGAAGAATTGAAAATAAAATAGCTTTCATCAGGCGCTACATAAGGATTACCCCATGCCATATTCGCATCGTTGAACATGGAAGGCAGGATGGTTCTGGGCTGGTAAGCGCCGTTCTGAAATTTCGAATAACAAATCTTGCCCGCTGAGTTTTCAAAATAAATTGAACTGTCGGCAACAACGCAGGGGTGATACTCATCCTGGGTTGTGTTCAGTGGAGTTCCAAGGTTAATCGGCTCTCCCCATACCGAACCGGTTTTTACACTATAGCACAGATCCGCCCCTCCAACGGGATTGGGTGGATTGTAAGCATAATAATATACTCTTTGTCCGCCGGGCGAATAAATCGCCTCATCGGCCGATCTGCTTACCGAGAATGAAACGGTATCCGGGCCTGTCCAGTGGTTATTTACATATTTCATAATCATGGTGCGCTTATTTGGCCAGTTTCCTAATGCGAATAGCATTTCATCCCCGGCCGGGGAAATGGAAATGCCATATTCAGCTCTTCCGGGTAAGGATATAATTCCCGGGGCAAAGACATGGGGTGTATTACCCGGAGGAGTTTGTCCAAGATATAAACTGTCGGCAGGTATCGTCTGGCCGAAGCCGGAGACAGCTAAAACCGAAATTAAAATTACAAGTTTTAATGTTTTCATATACGTATGGTTTAATGTGATGAAATTTTCAATTTAATCAGCGGGATGAGCTGATGTTTTCTGGCTTTATACCCCTGGCTTAATCCTTTAAATGAAACAGATTCTCCTGATAATAATTTCATTATCAACTGTTAGTTTTATGATGTACATTCCCTTAGGTTTATCAGCCAGATCAATGCTGATTTCATTGGTGAAATTATTTTTCATTACCAGCTGTCCTGCCATATTGAGTATTTCAAAGCTTGCTGTTTTGCCGGGCAATGGATCAAGTGATATGCGAATTCTTCCTGATGATGGATTAGGAAATATTTTAACACCCTGCTTATCATTCTCATTTTTCGCTGTTGACTCTTTTATTGCCAGCTTGAACGATGTTGCAACACTAACATTGGTGTTGTCAGTAGCTGTAACTTTTAGATTCAGGGTGCCGACCATCTTTGGTGTGCCCGAGAAGCTGCGGCTTACCGGGTCGAAGGCAAGCCAGGCGGGAAGACTGTCCCCGCTCAGGAGTTTCGCCGTGTAGGTCAGCGTGTTGTTCCCATCGTCATCAACAAATGTGCTGTCGGGGATGGTATAATTGAACAACTTCCCGACTGTATCAGCCTGGTCTCCCGGTTTATTTTTCAGGTAAGGAATGAAATTAGCATTCCTCAGACTGTCAATCAGGTTATCTGCGGAGTTATTTAATGGCAGACCTAAACTTGAGGTGGTGGTATCTCCCCCGTTAATTTTCAACCTGCAACAGTCGTTGGCACCCAACCCTGCTCCCGAACTAGTGGAAATATAGTAATTTCCCAAAGCGGTCCTCTGACAATAATGGGCTGAATTAAATGAGGGCAGTATCCTTTTCGGGGCGCCCCTGTACTGGCCGTTTCTTACCGAAATAAATGTTTCATAAGCACTGCTGGCGTTTTGAAAAAACATGGTATCGCCGGTAAACGATAATCCTGCTGCCAGGTAACCTTCAAACAGATTTGAAGGACCTGTCCACCGGCCCCCTGAATATTTGTACATTTTAATCTTCGGAGTATTGATGGGATAATACCCTTTTACTTCCGAATAATAGATTTCGTCACCCCCATTGGAAATTGCGATCCTTTCTGCCGCAAAAAAACCAGAGTCGACGGGGAGGGTAAATATTTTCGGATTATTTCCCGGAGGAGTCTGCCCGAGGTATAAACTGTCGGGCGGAATGGACTGTGAGTGCAAACGGATGCAGCAAATTATCAGTAGGACTGAAATGAGTACTGATGTTTTCATGGCATTGATTTTTGCCACAAAATAAGCCTGAATTTTACCCGTAATCGACCTGTTGCGTGTTGGAGGACTATTTTTTCCTGTGTTATCTCTATTGTGCCTGATTTTACCTGCAGAAGTTGTTTGGCCAACAACTGTGGTTGCATAATGGTTCGACCAGGCAGGAAAGTATGCAATTGAACATATAGCAGTATTCATCCTTTCGAAAGCGTTAAGCCGATACCCGGTCAGCCTTACCGGAATATTTCATGGATTCATCGAATTGATTTCGGTTCATTGCCGTGTAAGTGGAATTTGGCTTAAAATAAGCGAGGGTATTTGAATCCCTAAACATGTAAAATCCGGCATAAGTTATACGCTAAAAAGAAAACATAATGGCAATTTATATTTACAGTATTGCAATACTGGGCATGTTCATGACCCTGGTATTGTTCTGTTTCTTTTTAATAACCCTCAAGGGAAATAAAACCGGGAACAGGATACTGGCAACACTCATTCTCGTTTTCGGGTTCCAGATCTTTATTGCACTGATTGGGGCAATTATGGATACCAGTATTTTATCAAATCCCATCTGTACATTTACGCATTAAAACTCAGTTGTTTCACTACAGGTCCACTGATCTTTTACTACCTCAGATCCATTCTGAATAACAACAAGCCGGTCAATATTAATCCCGTCCATTTCGTTCCGTTTTTTTGCAGTCTGCTATTCTTCGGCTACCACAACTTTGACATCCATGTAATCGCAAGAACAATTGTATTCATCAATTTTCTTTGCCTTCTGCAAAATCTTGCATACATCCTGTACTCAATATATTATATCAGGAAATGCAATGTCCCTTTTAAATCCTTGTTTGGAGGTTTCACAGGCAATTCATTAATGAACTGGATGCAGATCGTGTTGCTGGGATATGTAACCACCTGGATAGTCCAGTTGAATTCTCTCTCGGTTTACGTCATTTTAAAACAAGCCAGCTGGTGCGCCTACACGAGCAGCATTTTGACCTTAATAATCCTCATTTTCACTTTGCTGATCATCTTCCTGTTGCTATTGAAGCCCGACATTTATTATTCAATTAAATATAAGGGCAATAAGCTGGATGAATCATCAAAAAGTGAATATCTGCAAAGGCTTGATGATTATTTAAAACATAAAAAGCAATACCAATAATGCGCTTCTTTTTGTCTTCCGGCAAATTCGTATTCTGGTATTTCTTTTCCCAGGAAAACAATTCAGGTTTGATAAGTGCCACGTAAACCAGGAAATTGAAGAACAGGAAACCGGCAATAAAATACAAACTGGTTGTGAACGGGCATAATCTATACCGTCTCCAGATATCCATAAACAGGAAAGTGTTGAATTTTAAAACCCAGAGTGAGATGAACCCCGCAAGCAAAAAGCAATACAGGGTTTTAAAATCCTGCGATTGATCCATATATTTCCGGTACAGTCCGATATTCCTGAAAATTGCAAGTGCCGTCAATATAATATATACCAGACTATGGACCAGGATCAGTGCGCTGGCATAAAACTTAAACCGGGAATACCAAAACAGATAATTCGGGTCAATGGCTATTCTGACCGACATGTAGAGAATCATCAGGAAAAACGGAGAGAAATGAAGGAATTCCCAACGGCCTGATTTAATACTGATTATTGACCTGGAATAAAACCACAACAAGGGGCCGAAAAGGAATGCGAATTGATTACATACAGCCGGGAACAGGTTATATTTTACCAGGATCTCATCCGGGAAATAAGACATAAAAACAATCGCACAGATCTGCATTGAATATACCAGCAAAATCAGTGACAATAATATATTGCTCCTGTTCCTGTTCTTCGGGGAGTTAAAAAACAGCATCAGTAAAAGTGTTTGAAAAACAGCTAAAACGCCTGCAATCTCAAGTATGAACATCATAAGGACTAATATTAGCTGTAAATACCAGGATCAGCCGATGGCCTTCGACCTGTATTCTATAGGGGTGAGGTTGGTGAACAATTTGAACTGGTTATTGAAAGCGCTTTTTGAATTGAACCCAACCTGGTAGAGGATCTCCAGTATAGTGAGGTTGCTGTGTTTCTCATCGGCCAGTATCTTCATACTTTCCCTGATACGGTATTCAAGGATATAGCTTTTGAAATTCTTTTTATAGGTCTCGTTGATGATCTGGGAAAGTATCCTGGGGTTCACCGAAATAGCATTTGCAAGGGATTCGAGGGTAATGTCGGGGTTAAGGAAGGGCTTGTCAGCCTGCATGTAGGAATTCAGTTTAAACAGGTAATCCGATTTATCGTCTGCATTAAGTTTATTGTTTTTATATTTCGCAATGACATAATACACATCTGGCTTCATCAGGAGAAAGAACATAACGGTATTGATGAAAAGGAATGCCGTTAGTGCATAAATACTCGCTGTATAAGCGCACCAGCCTGGCCTTTTCACGATCATGTAAATAGCGAAGGAATTCAAATTAACAATCCAGATGAGGATGAACCCCACCAGCAGGATCTGCAGCCAGGGGTGGTTTGCCGAGATCAGAATATTCTTGTAAAATCCCCTGAAACTGATAGTGGTTGTTTTCATGCTCATGAGTGTGAGCAAGATATAAACAAGGTTTTGAGCAAGGATCAGAATGGTGCAACTGAGATCGGCGGCAGATTCCCATATGATAAACTCATTCACCTGACTGTAGAAAAACAGGAGGATAATGACAGCTGCGACGAATGGCAGAAAATGGAGCAGCGAGCGGGAGTCTGCAAAATCCGGCTTTTTCAGGAAGGAATTGACATAGAAGTAGATGAGGGGACCGATGAGCAGGGAAGTCTGCCTGAGCAGGAAAAGTAGCTTATGCCATTCCATGAAATACATGAAAGCAAAGGTGCTTGTGGCAAACGAGTAGAAGATCTGCAGGGCAAAGATCAGCAGAAGGCATGCCAGCAATTTATTTTCAAGGACAAATCCGCGTTTGTTAATAAAGAAAAACACAGACAGGATCATCGTTATGAACACACTGATGATTGTGAGCAGGGTAAAGAAATTCAGAGCCATTGTATAAATCTGTTAACTGACTACAAAATTATTCCTCCATTCTTACAGGAAAAAATCAAATCGGTCAATCACTGAAAACTTCCGGTAAGCGGGTTTTACCGAAAAATGAAGCGGTCAGACAGATCTTGAATTGATGATCAGCATATTAACATTGTCAACCACATTCAGTTTGTCCCCTGTATTGTTTGCAGAGATCTTCAACAGCGTAAATGAACGGTCCTGTTGCAATAGAATAATATTTCCTACCTTCGGGAGACCAAACTCAGCAGGCCATGAAAACCCTTTACCTCATTATTTTTATGTTTCTGTGGATGCCGGTCTTCGCCCAGATCGACTATCCCTTCGATGAATCCAATGAAGCCGAAGCCACTGGTATAAAGGCAGCCCCGATCCAGGAAGTATTCAGGCAAAACTGGGATTCGTGGGGCAAGGGACATCCGCGCATCAGCCAGGAAGAACTTATCGCATGCCTTAAGAATCCTGATTACGGTGCAGAACCTTCGGCTGCATTGGTGGCTCTTCTCAAGTCAATGAAAGCCGGTAAAATCGGCGATGTCAGCCTTGACGAGGCCGTAAGCCGGAGCAAGGGGAAAATGACATCCGCCTACATGAAAAACATTAAAAAGATCCAGGGCATCAACCGGCAGCTATTTGCCAACGGCAGTCCAACCTTCAACCTGATGCAGCAGGGGCCGGCAGGCGACTGTTACTTTTTTTCCGGCACAGGCTGGATAGTGACATACCGCATCGAAGAGATATCACGTTGCATCAAAACCATGGGAAAGGAGAAATATGGAGTGAAATTTCCCGGGTCGCTCCCGGTAATTGTGACGGTCCCAACCGATGCAGAGATGGCTTATAACGATTCCCCGTCCACCCTCTCCGACGGGATATGGATGCCCGTGCTTGAGAAAGCGCTTGGGGTTGTCGAGGGAATGACCAATCAAAAGCGCGGCGAGATCCCCGATCCCACCGCCCGAATAGATCTTGGCGGAAGCGGGGTTACCGATGTAAAACTGTGGACCGGCCACGAGGTTATCGACTACAAGTTCGGGGTGAATGCCGGCCGCCGCGAGGTAAGGGATGCCCTGATCCGTATGA
>Ga0316229_1001964_pt1 | contig 18963 bp, 18 predicted proteins | sample TBH18023metaG_FD_206011 | JGI IMG/M metagenome (GOLD analysis project Ga0316229, IMG submission 206011) | Freshwater microbial communities from Trout Bog Lake, Wisconsin, USA - TBH18023 | ecosystem: Environmental > Aquatic > Freshwater > Lake > Hypolimnion/Profundal zone | place: USA: Wisconsin... | reverse complement strand
ACTGACCAACATTGAAGCTGCCGGTCTGGAAGTGCTCGGCAAAATTGATGTAAAGCCCCATCACCCCAAAGTTACTGACGCCAGCAACCCCTTGCACGCGGCACGAAAAGCCGAAATAACTTCGCTCTGGCGACTAGGCAAAACAATTGATAGTTGAAAATTGATAGTTGAAAATTGAAAAACGTCTTGCTTCATATATCAGCTTTTGAAGATTTAATGATAGCGGTGAGCAGCTTAAGCAGTTCGGTGATCTCAGGATAAATGGATTCATAACCATGTTTATCAATGTAGCCAGACTGATTAAGCAGATCAATCCAATACGCTGATTCATTGGCTTCTTTCAGCGCAATGGCCATTTTATGGATAAAATCAGCCAGGCTCTCAGCCTGTTCAGCCTCCCTTACCAATGCGCCAATACCGGTACCGCTACGCAGCAATTGCCGGCTTAACACAAACTCCCGCTGCTCTTCAGTTAGAAACCGGTACAGCTTTACGATTCGCAGCGCAAAGCTAAACGATTTTTCCTTGACGACATTTTCTTGCATGGCTTTCACCGCCTACTATCAATTGTTCATTGTCAATTATCAATTGCATCCACATTGATCTGTAACCACCACTCCAGCAGGGCCAGATGCCACAGTTTACTGCCCTGAATGCGTGTCAGATGCGCTTCAGGATCGGCGAACAGTTTTTCCACATAACTGCGACGATACAAACCGCGTTTGATACAGGCCTCTGAATTCAGAATACTGCGTATCCTGTCCAGAAAGTCGCCGCGTAGATATTTCAGTGCAGGCACTGGAAAATAACCTTTTGGCCGGTCGATCACCGCATCAGGAACAAGCCCTCTTGCAATCGCCTTGAGCGGAAATTTTCCGCCCTCCTTTAACTTGAGCGAGGCTGGCATTTTCGCGGCCAGTTCCACCAGTTCATGATCGATGAAGGGTACACGCGCTTCCAGACCCCACGCCATAGTCATATTGTCCACGCGCTTCACCGGATCATCCACCATCAGATGCGTCACATCCATGCGTAGCACTTGATCTAGAAATTCGTCCGCACAAGGTAAGTGCAACTGCGTACTCACCCAGTCGGAAGTCACATCCGGCACCGCATAAGCATCCGTCATCATCTCCAGATATTCATCGTGATCACGGTCGAAATAATGCTGCGAAAATCGCGCCAGCGGCGTCCCGCTCCCCGCATCCATCCGCGGATACCAGAAGTAGCCGCCGAACACTTCATCCGCGCCTTGGCCGGCCAGCACAACCTTTACCTCCTTAGACACTTTCTCACCAAGCAGATAAAAAGCGGTTACATCATAACTTTGCATCGGCTCAGACATTTCAGAAATCGCTTCCGGCAGGCGTTTTAATACCTCGGCATTCGGCACGGCATATTTATGATGACGCGTCTTAAACGCTTCGGCTACGATATCAGAATATTGAAATTCATCGGCCAGCTCACCTGCAACCGCCTCAAAGCCAATGGAAAAGGTATTAAGTTCATCTGCATGATCGGCCAGCAATGCAACCAGCAAACTTGAATCCAGACCACCGGACAGCAGCACACCAACCGGCACGTCGGACGCCAGCCGGTGTCGCTCGACTGCCCGTCGCAAGACCTGCCGCGTTGCATCCAGCCATTCCAGCTCAGTGAGTTCGTGCTTGGGGCGAGTCGCATCCAACTGCCAGTAACAGCGTTGCGTGAACTCACCTGTTAAAGAGATACGCAAGGTATGCGCAGGCGGCAGTTTTTTGATTCCTTGCAATATCGTTCCGGGCGCGGGTACCACGCCGTGCAGGGTAAAGTGCTGATGGAGAGCTAGCTTATCCAGACTGACATCCACACCACCACCTGCCAGCAAGGCTTGCAGTGTAGAAGCAAAGCGCAGCCGTTTTCCATCAAAAGTATGATACAAAGGCTTGATGCCAAGCCGGTCGCGCGCAAGGAATAAACTCTTGTCGCGTTTGTCCTGGATAGCAAAGGCAAACATCCCGTAAAACCGCTGCACACAGCGCTCTCCCCAAGCGTGATAAGCCTTGATGATCACCTCAGTATCGCCGGTTGAAAAGAAACGATATCCCAGCTCGATCAGCTCGGTGCGCAACTCCTTATAGTTGTAGATGGTGCCGTTAAACACTAGCGCCAGTTGCAGTTCGTCGTCCTGCATCGGCTGATCTGCATGCGAGGAGAGGTCAATGATGGACAGCCTGCGATGGCCGAACCCCAGATTTCCATCCTGATAATAACCTTCGTGATCAGGACCTCGCTTTGCCAGACGATGATTCATGCGCCGTAGCGCTCCCATTTCAGGCGCAACTCCATCCAAGCGAAATTCACCGCATATGCCGCACATGCAAAACTCCAATTAATCCAGATAATGGATTATCGCCTACGAAGAAGTATTCAACCAGATAAACGGCACACAATTAACCCATTTATTTTATCAACCCGGGCTGCTTTATCCGGAATCAGTACGATGGTAAACTTAAACTACAGTTTTTTCTCTATTGGGTGCTTGAAACGGCCAAATAATTCACACTAATTTATCACGAAAATTTTCAGCCTCCTAAACATAACAAGCCCCCCCGCTTTGAGGGACTTATTATGTCATTCAGCTTATTGCTTACAGATGTTGGCGGCCACGCAGGTCCCCGTCACAACCCAACTAACACCCGTGGTAGGGCTATATGTCGGTGTCAGAATATAGGTTTCGCCATTCAGACCATTCGTTGCGACTGCAGTCGCTGTAATAACGCCGGCAAGAGTCGTTAAGCTGGCACCATATTTGCCGAACGCACCAAGGTCAGCTGGAACGCCGTTGGTGGCTGAAGTACAGTTTGCCACAGCACCTTGATCCTGTGCACAAAGCTCTACAGCTGTTTTAACGGCCGAGGTCGCCATTGTCACCTCAGTAAACTTGGCCTTCTTAGTGTAATTACTATAGGCTGGAATCGCAACAGCAGCCAGAATACCGATAATCGCCACAACGATCATCAGTTCGATCAGCGTAAAACCTTGTTGCGAAATGGCACGTACACGTTTAAATCCTGTCTGATTCAGTTGTACTTTTTTCATTTGCAGCTCCTATTTGAGTTGGGTATATCATTCAGTCAAATCGGCTTTCGCCTTAATTATTATGAAGCAGGAGACGTGCCAAGAAATACAGGATTGAGGGTTCAGAAGCCAGAAAAGCGTAAGTTTGCTCAAGTTTCAGTGCGTTTTTAATTCTTAAAAGACACAGGCGCTGCTGAAAAAAATAACCTTATAGGAAAAATATGTCCCAAATTCGTCACTCAGATGACGTATTTTGTCACTCAAACATTATATGGCGCACAGTAATTTATTTAATGCAGACAGCCCTGATCTGACGCATATCGGTGATGCCCTGCAGCACTTTTTCCATACCGTCCTGCTTTAGCGTATGCATCCCTTCATCCAGCGCGATCGCAAGCAACTCGGCAACTCGGGCATGGCTCTGTATCGCCTTTTTGACCGCATCGCTGCCGATCAGCAATTCATGCAAACCCACCCTCCCGCGATAGCCGGTGCCCGCGCATTTTTCACAGCCGGTGGGCGTATAAATAGTAAATTGTTGTTTTTCATTGGCAAACAATTTAAGCCATTCTTCATACAAAGCCTTGCAAGCCGCTCCGGAGTCTTGTTTCCAGAGAATAGTGTGTTTTAGTTCCTCACTATACTCATTCAACATAGCCTGTATTTCCACTTCGCTGGCAATATGCGACTTTTTGCAATCACTGCAGAGTCGTTTTGCCAGGCGCTGCGCCAGGATGCCCAGAAGTGCATCTGCAAAGTTAAAGGGATCCATACCCATGTCCAGCAGTCGTAAAATTGATTCGGGAGCGCTATTGGTATGTAGTGTGGCGAATACCAGATGACCGGTCAGCGATGCTTCAATACCGATAGAGACGGTTTCTTTATCGCGCATTTCGCCAACCATGATCACATCCGGATCTGCGCGCAAAAAAGCACGCATGATAGTGGGGAAATCCAGACCCGCCTTTTTGTTGATCTGCACCTGACGTAAACCCTTCTGGGTAATTTCCACCGGGTCTTCCGCCGTCCATATCTTCGTTTCCGGCTTGTTAATATGTTTCAAGATGGAATGCAGCGTCGTGGTTTTACCGGAACCGGTCGGACCGCAGACGAAAAACAGACCATAAGGTTTAGTGATCGTCTCCTGTATCAACGCATTGTTGCGTGCTGAGAAACCCATTTTTTCCAGCGCCAGCGGTTCCCCTGAGGCCAGAATCCGCATCACCACATCCTCCACCCCGCCCTGAGAGGGAATGGTGGCGACACGCAATTCGATATCCAGCGGTCCGAATTTCTTGAATTTGATCTTGCCGTCTTGCGGCTTACGCCGCTCAGAAATATCCAGATCGCACATGATTTTGATGCGTGTCACCAGTGCGTTTCTGTAGTTGGAGGGAACTTCAATATAGTTAAGCAAGGAGCCGTCCTTGCGCAAGCGTATTTGTGTCTTGCCCTTGCCGGGCTGAGGCTCTACGTGAATGTCTGACGCTCCCATCCGATACGCATCCACGATAATCTTGTTCACCAGCTTGACCAGTTCGTTATCAGACGCTGCATTCACCTCATCCTGACTGATACTAGGTACTTCGTCGTCTTCGCCTCCCATGCTGGACAGTAAATCATCCATGGAAGATTCATCCACCGCAAAGCCACTGACCGCGCTTGCCTCTCCTGTGCCGCTATAAAAGACATCCAGTGTTTGCTTGAACTCGCGCTGCGAACAAACCTTGTAAATCAGTCGGCTCTTGGGGAAAATATTATTGACCACGCGCGACGTTTGAATACGCTCAGGATCCGTGGTCAGAATGACCACACCCGCCGGCGTTTCATCAATCGGTAACCAGTGGCTGCTCTGTACATATTCACGCTTCAAATTGCGCAGCAGATCGGCAGGTTTAATCCGGTCAGCCTTGAAAGGCTCATAGTCCACACCGAAAAAATTGGCTGCGGCTTTGCCCAGCGCGGCGACACTGACCTGAAACTCATCCAGCAGCACTTCTTCGATATCCAACCCTTTGCGCCTGGCAGTACGCGCAGCCAGGTCGAATTCGGCGGCAGATAATACCGCGTCAGTGATCAGGCCATCGTACCGGGTTTTGACGATAACCTTTTCCTGCCGCTGACGCAAGGCGATCGCCATCGTCTGCGCCAATTCCAGCACACCCTCTTCAAACAGCTCGGAAAAAGGGATGCCGGCTTTATTGTTAATAATCTGGATCACCCCGATCAGTTCACCGCTCTCCGCTGCCAGGATAGGCGATACCAGCATCTGCTTGGTGCGATATCCGGTACGTCGATCTACTTCCTGTAAAAAACGCAACTGTGCACTGTAACGGGACAGCTCCTGAGCATCATAGACATCCATGATATTGAGCAATTTTTTATGCAGCGCCACATAACCCGCCACGCTTTGTTCTGCAATTGGCAGCTTGAGATCCTTGAATGAATTCAGCCCGGTTTTGATCTTGGAGATCAACGAAACCCTATCTTCGCCAACCACATAGATTGTCAGCCTGTCGGCATTAAACAGGCTGCAAACATCACGACTGATATCCAGCATGATTTCATCAATATTATTGGTGGCGTGAATCTTGTTGGTAACGTGATTGAGCGTCTTGAAGAACTCCAGCCTGACACTCAGCTCGTCATTTTGTGCAGCGGTCATTACTGCTCCTAATATCGCTAAAAGATACACCCCGGTGGCAGGACAACGCATACGACACCGATCGTAGCCCTGCCCGGCATCAAAATATAATTTCCTGATTATTCAATAAAATCTTTGCTGGCAATCTGCTCGCACAATTAGCCACTTCAGCCATAATCAGTTCAACCTCATCCGGTTTAAAATGCGTGACAAATACTTCAGCATTCCCCGTAAACTTGCACAATTCATCAACCAGCAAACTCGGACAGAGATGTTTGGAGAGGCGGGCCAGTTCGATTTCACTGTTGGGAAAGGCTGTTTCAATGATCAGGTAACGCAAATTCTCAATCGTGTTAAGCACTTCCCAAAGGCGATCATTAATATAAGTGTCACCACTAAACACCAGACTAGCCTGTCCGCTATCCAGGTGGTAACCCACCGCCGGTACCGTATGAACAGCGGGAAGCGCAGTAATTTTACGTCCCTGTAAAACGACCGTTTCAGCCAGAACGATCGCCTGATAACGCATCAATGGCTTGTCCACCGAGGGGATGACGCTGAAGTCCGGCCAGATTTTCCAGTTAAAAATATGCTGCTTGAGAAGCTCTATGGTGGCGGCTGTCGCATATACAATGACAGGGTGGTCACGCATCCCGGCGACGCTATCCAGCATCAGCGGCAGACTACAAATATGGTCCATATGCGAATGCGTGATAAAAATATGGTCAATACGTGAGAGTTCTTTCAGACTAAGTTCACCCACACCGGTGCCCGCATCTATCAATATATCATGATCGATGGCAAATGAAGTGGTATGCAGACTCCCGCCGATCCCACCGCTACAACCTAATACTCTAAGCTTCATCATTGACCACTCTGCGCAGAAAAAAATCCAGCGGCAACTTTTGCGAGGTTAATTATATCGCATCATTTTACCAGCAACACCGGACAATCAGTCTGTTGCAATACTTTAGCCAGCACCGAGCCTAACAGGAAATTTTGCAAGCCCCCCTGACCTTCCCGGCACATGATAATCTGATCTACCCCTTGTTCATGTGCATACCGGGAAATGGACTCGGCAGGCGGTCCAACGCTGATATGATATTCATAGGCCAGCCCGGCTGTTTTCAGCACATCGCGAGCCGGCTGGAGAGCGGCCATTCCCTGCTCAAGGTAATAATCATTGATGGTCGTCTGGTCAATGAACAGTTTTACATTCGCCGTTGCCACTTTCCATTGCACATTAAGCAACAGCAGTTGCGGCATCGTCTTATAAATCTCAAGGTGACTGATAACATAATTCACCGCACGAAGTTCACCTGGCGAACCGTCGAGTGGAATCAGCAGCTTCATCATATTAGTCCTTCTCCGCCATGACAGACTTACCATCTAGCAGATTAACTGTTTTACCGCGTGCCGCCTTGTTTTGCGCCAGCCACTGGCCTATCGCAAGTACCAGTAAGGCACCGCCGAATGGAATCAACCAATGCAGGTAGGGCTTCGCCTCCAGAGTAGTAGAAAAATCAGGCCATGTCGGCGTAAGCGATTCCGCTATCAACATTTCCCCTGCCACATAACCCAGTAGCGCACCGCCTAAATAAATAATATAAGAAAATCGATCAATCAATTTCAGCACCAGCTGACTGCTCCAGGCAATTAACGGTATGCTGATCAACAAACCAAACAGCAGCAGCGGCACGTTACCGTTAGCCGCAGCGGCCACACCCAACACATTATCCAGACTCATCACAAAGTCAGCAATAATAATCGTTTTGACCGCGCCGATTAAACGCGCATCTGCTTTGACACTGCCTTCATCATGTTCATCTTCCGGCTGGATCAACTTGATGCCAACCCAGATCAGCAGTATGGCACCGGCCAGCTTCAGATAAGGCAAAGATAGCAAATTAACCGCAAAAAATGTCAACACGATGCGCAATACCACTGCGCCGGCCATGCCGTACAAGACACCCTGTCGGCGCTGCGCAGCTGGCAGATTACGACACGCCAGGGCAATAACGACGGCGTTATCACCGGATAACATCAGGTCGATCATGATGATCTTCAATACATCCACCCAAAAACTGGTGGTCGCGAGCATTACTAACAAAAAGATCCTTTCATAAAGTCAGGGGCAAGTGGCAAGGTTCAGATTTTCCTTGTCACTTGCCCCCTTGTTACTTGAACCTGATTTTTAGCCTTTCAGCACTTTCTGCATTACTCTGCCCATTTCAGCAGGATTGCGCGTAATGTGTATGCCGCACTCTTCCATCACGGATAGCTTATCCTCAGCACCACCTTGTCCGCCTGAAATAATCGCGCCGGCATGCCCCATGCGCTTGCCTTCAGGTGCCGTAATCCCGGCAATAAAACCAACCACTGGCTTGGTCATATTGTCCTTGATCCAGCGTGCACAAGCTTCTTCATCGCTGCCGCCGATTTCGCCCACCATAACCACTGCATCAGTTTCCGGATCATCGTTGAACAAACGCAAAATATCGACATGCTTCATTCCGTTGATCGGATCACCACCGATACCAACGCAGGAAGATTGACCCAAGCCCAGCGCGCTCAGTTGCCCAACGGCTTCATACGTCAGGGTTCCGGAGCGTGAAACCACACCGATACGGCCTTTCTTGTGAATGTGGCCTGGCATGATACCGATCTTGATTTCATCAGGGGTAATCAGACCAGGACAGTTCGGCCCGATCAGCATAGTGCGTTTACCCTGCATTTTGTAGCGGGTGCGGATCATGTCGTGGACAGGGATGCCCTCGGTGATACAAATGACCAGATCCAGATCTGCTTCAACAGCTTCATCGATTGCAGCGGCAGCGTAGGCAGGCGGGACGTAAATGACAGAAACAGTTGCACCGGATTGTTGCTTTGCTTCCAACACGCTGCCATAAATCGGCACACCTTCAAAATTCTGCCCGCCCTTGTTCGGTGTTACACCTGCTACAAAGCAGTTCGCGCCGTTTGCGTATGCCAGACAGCCCATGGTGTGAAACTGGCCGACTTTCCCGGTCATACCCTGGGTCATTACACGAGTATTTTTATTAATAAGTATGGACATTATGCACCCTTTGCAGTGAGAACAACTTTTTGCGCGGCATCCGCCATGTCGGAAGCAGAAATGATCGGCAATCCTGAGTCAGCCAGAATTTTCTTACCCAATTCCACGTTAGTACCTTCCAGACGAACGACTAATGGCACGCTCAGATGTACCTCGCGTACTGCAGCCACCACACCTTCAGCAATCACATCGCATTTCATGATGCCGCCGAAAATATTTACCAGTATGGCGCTCAGATTCGGATTTTTCAGCATCAGTTTGAACGCTTCGGTGACCTTTTCACGTGTCGCTCCACCGCCTACATCGAGGAAGTTGGCAGGATTGCCGCCATACAGTTTGATGATGTCCATCGTCGCCATCGCCAGCCCTGCGCCATTGACCAGACAGGCGATATCGCCATCCAGAGAGATATAGCTAAGGTCGAATTTAGACGCCTCGATTTCAGCCGGATCTTCTTCATCCAGATCACGATAAGCGACCACTTCAGGATGACGGAACAACGCGTTACTGTCAAAATTGAACTTGGCATCCAGCGCCAGCACACTGCCGTCCGCGGTCAACACCAAAGGATTGATTTCCGCCAGCATGGCTTCTTTTTCAACAAAAGCACGATACAAGCCTTGCAACACCGTCACAGCACCCGCAATCGAGGCTTCCGGGATACCGATCTGGCGCGCGACTTGTGCCGCATCAGCATCAAGCAGACCCGCAACAGGATCAATACGCAAAGTATGAATTAACTCAGGCGTATTTTTAGCAACTTCTTCGACTTCCATTCCGCCTTCACTGCTGGCCAGCAGGGCCACGCGCTGTGAATCACGATCAACCACCATACCCAGGTAGAACTCACGGGCAATTTGCGCACCTTCTTCGACCAACAGGCGGCGAACCAGTTGTCCCTCTGCGCCCGTTTGATGCGTAACAAGTTGCATACCCAGGATTTTGCCAGCCGCATTGCGAACGTCTTCAAGCGTACGCGCCACGATGACACCGCCGCCTTTGCCGCGACCGCCCGCATGAATTTGCGCTTTCACCACCCAAATACTGCCGCCCAATTCCTCTGCTGCTGCGACCGCTTCATCTACACTGAAGCACGCCCTGCCGCGCGGAGTTGGCACGCCAAATTGGCGTAATATTTCCTTGCCCTGGTATTCGTGAATTTTCATTATGGTTACCCTTAAGATACGCGCACCTGCGCGCAACCCTAATCTTACCGAATTATCCGCAACTGTGGCAAAGTTTGCGCAGACAATACACAAGACAGTATGACGAAAAGGCATGAAATCCCACAAAACCAGCCGAATTCCGGCCTGAATGAAAACAGAACCGGGACTTTTGCGAGTAACGCCGGCACCACACACACCTTATTGCACAGGCGTTAATGATTGCGCAAAGGTCTGATCAACAGGCAAAGGAGAATCATTTGGTGAGTTTATTGCAACTATTTTCGCTGGCCGGCAATCACAAAGTGGCACGTAAAATGCTTGGTGGCAGCAAAAAATCACCGCAGCAGGCAAAGTTTGCTCACCTCAGGCCATCTATCACCGGCCAAGTGCCTGCATCAGCTGTACCGCCAATTCTTCGATTGAGCGCGAAGTGGTGTCAAACCACTGGATATCATTTTTACGCATCATGCGTTCCGCAGCGGCAACTTCATAGCGGCAATTTTCCAGCGAAGCATATTTGCTGTTCTGACGACGCTCATTGCGAATACGATGCAATTGTTCAGGCGAGATGGTCAGACCAAATAACTTGTTGCGATAGGGATGCAACTTGGAGGGCAAGTCGTCACGCTCGAAATCTTCCGGTATCAGAGGATAATTGGCCACCTTCAAAGAGAACTGCAAGGAAAGATACAGGCAGGTTGGCGTCTTTCCGCTGCGCGACACACCGACCAGAATGATGTCCGCATTTTTAAGATCCGTGTCCGACACACCATCATCGTGCGCCAAGGCAAAATTCATCGCCGCGATGCGCTTCGTGTATTCACGGTTTTCCTGACCATGCGTACGCCCCACACTATGCGTCGATTTCTGGCCTAGCTCCTGTTCCAGCGGCATGATAAAAGCGTCGAAAAGATCAAGAGACAGGGCATCTGCAGTACGTATGCGCCGGGCAATTTGCTCATCCATCATGGTCATGATCACTACCGGACGCTGACCTTCCTGCCTGGCGATATCGGCAATATGTTGCAAGCAATCATCTGCCTTAGCCAGACTATCAGTAAAGGGAAAACGAACATGACGGAATTCTATGCCGTCGAATTGTGAAAGCAGACCGTTCCCCAGCGTTTCCGCTGTGATGCCTGTTCCGTCTGATACAAAAACAATCGTGCGCGCGCTCATGTGAGCTCCTTTATTTTGTTAGTTCACTGATGTTATGCAATAGCATCAATTATATAAATAAAAAATTCGCCGGTAAATCACCGGTTGTGGGACGAATAAAACCGGGTAGAGGATACGCCGATTTATGGCTGCCATGAGCTGTCTTATCGAATATTGACCGCTTCTGCCTGCTCCATGCAACAAATCAAGCAACAACTGTCGCAAGCTGGGATAATTGCGCATGAACGATACTATACAAAATCCATTTACATCCGCCACGCGCGCCTTTAACGAACTGCCCCTCTCACCCGGTATGCTGCTAACCTTGCAGCAACTGGGCTATGTAGCGATGACGCCGATTCAGGCCGCCAGTCTGCCGATTACCCTGGCAGGCAATGACCTGATCGCACAAGCCATGACCGGCAGCGGCAAAACGGCGGCCTTTGCACTGCCGCTGCTCACCCGTCTGAATCCGCGCCGCTTTGCAGTACAAGCCATGGTGCTATGCCCTACCCGGGAACTGGCCGATCAGGTCACTCAGGAAATACGCCGTCTGGCGCGCTCGGAGGACAACATCAAAATCATGACGCTGTGCGGCGGATCGACCATGCGCCCGCAGATTGCCAGCCTGGAACACGGCGCGCATATCGTGGTAGGCACGCCCGGTCGTATCATGGATCATATGGAGCGCGGCACGCTGGATTTGACAGCGCTTAACACCTTAGTGCTGGATGAAGCCGATCGCATGCTGGACATGGGCTTTTATGATTCCATCGCCTACGTGGTCAAACATTGCCCGCTTGATCGCCAGACACTGATGTTTTCAGCCACTTACCCTGACGGCATCGCGCGTCTGGCCCGTCAATTCATGCGCAATCCGCAGCAGGTAAAGCTGGAAGAACAACATGATGCGGGTAAAATTCGTCAGCGCTTCTATGAGGTTTCCAATGAGGAACGCCTGACGGCGGTGGCCGCCTTGCTAAAGCATTACCGCCCGGTCAGCACGCTGGCCTTTTGCAACACCAAGCAGCAATGCCGTTCCCTGCTCGAAGTGCTGCATGTCCAGGGTATTTATGCGCTGACGCTGAACGGCGATATGGAACAAAGGGAGCGCGATCAGGTACTGATTCAGTTCGCCAATCGCAGTTGCTCGGTACTGGTAGCCACCGATGTGGCCGCACGCGGCCTGGATATCGCGCAACTTGAAGCAGTCATTAACGTCGATGTCACGCCGGACCCTGAAGTGCACATTCACCGCATTGGCCGTACCGGACGTGCAGGGGAAGATGGCTGGGCGCTTTCGCTGTGCGGCCCGAGTGACCGGCAACGCATCATGGCTATTGCGAAAATGAGCGGGAGTGTGCCCGAATGGCATGAAATCAGCGAGCTCAAAGATGAAGTCGCGGAAGCGCTGGTGCCACCGATGGTCACCTTGCAGATTCTGGGCGGGCGAAAAGAGAAAATCCGTGCCGGCGATGTGCTGGGCGCGCTTACCGGGGAGGCAGGTTTTACCCGGGAACAAATCGGCAAGATCAATGTCACCGATTTTTCGACTTATGTTGCGGTCACGCAGGATATTGCACAAGAAGCGGTACGTAAATTAAATGCCGGCAAGGTTAAGGGTAAAAGTGTGAAAGTGCGGGCGATGTAAGTTGCCGGCGGCTTTAGCATTGCAAGCTGCCGGCGAGCGCGAAGCTCCGGCCGCGTCAATTGACGGAACAGGCATCAGGATATTGTCCGGCGATCCGTAAGCATACCGCCGGACAGTATCACTACTTACATTTTCCATCCTTTTTATCCTGATCTGAACAGGCATTATGTTCATGTTGTCTTGGCTTTTCTTCGACTTGTAGCGGTTTAACCGGCGGTTTTGTTACCGCGATGTCGGCCGGTTTTTGCCCATGCTCATGCACGGCTTGCGTACCGGCGTGACGCTCATCATTTTGTTGCGGTCTTGGCACGGCGACTTCCGCCGGCATCTGTCCATGCTCATGTCCGGGTTGCATGCCGGCATGATGCAGATCATTTGGTTGCGCTCTTTGTGCCGCGGCATCGACTGGCATTTGTCCATGCTGATCGCGCTCATGACCGGGCTGTCCGCCTGTGTGATGCTCATTAACAAGCGGTTCACGATTCTGCCCGGAGTATCTTGCTGCGGCAGGATCATAATTCACTCTATTTCCGGTCATCTCCTGGTGATGTATTGATCCCGCCGGCGGCACGGGGCGAGCGTGACCGCCTACCATCTGGAAGGAGCCGTGCATCGGACGCATCCCGCGGATAATTCCTTCACTGTGACGCCAGGCCTCCAGATGTCTGGCACCGATCCGGGATGCAGGTACATACGGGAAGTGGCCACGGTGAATAACTTCTCCATTCACATTTAGCCAGGCGCCACGATAAAAACGCATGGGCACGACGCAATGACATGAGCCCGGCGCATCAATAAACATCGGATAAAAAGCAATCCCCGGCAGGGAATCATAATAGACAGGCGCGTCTACCACATATTCTACCGGCGGAATATACTCATCCTGGGCCGCCTCATACTGTACAGGTTGGTTTACATACATAGGGGGAGCTACGCATGCCGTTAAGAATCCGGAGGCGATGGCAGCGGCAATAATTGATTTATTCATAAAAACCTTCTTTTCATTAATTAACTTCCAATAATCGCGGCGCTGGCAAAAACAGCCGCGCTAAAGATATCTCATACGAGGGGCATCCTCTTTGGAGAAATCGTTTGCTTTTCGCAAGGGCGCAAGAGCCCTTGGCAATAATTTGGCTTTGATGAGCGCCAAAGTGTCCGCCCTGAAGGCGAATAATCTTAAATTCAGCGATCCCAATAAATGTGGCGATGCTTTAACATGGTGAGCTAAAAATGCAACATGTCAAGATAATTGTCCTTATTATTTAATTGACTATTTTATGATTTGATGTTATGCAATTCATTTCCTGCGGGATGCTTCCCTATTCCCTCGGGACGTTCTCCGGTTTCGGTCAGATGTTCCTTAGATTCTCGCGGAATGCTCCCCCGACTTCTGAGGAAGGCTTCCCGATTCTCGCGGAATATCCCTCAATTCCTGCCGGGCAGCCATCCTGATTTACATATTCTGCTGTCGGGAAAATGCAGAGAAGAAATACGGCACCGCCACGACTTGCATTCTGTGCGCATGAGCTCAATAAAACAATAGACCAGAATGTATAGACCCGAAGGGATAAAAATATCAGGCCATATCCGGCTGACTTTTTGCATGCATGATTACCAGAGCGGCTGATTTGTCGCGGCCAGCCAGGTGAGATAAGCCCGCAGATCGAATTCCAGCTGATGATAAGCGGGCTGCATATGCAGGCACAGCTGATAAAAGGCTTTGTTGTGCTCCTGCTCCTTGAAATGCGCCAGCTCGTGAACCACGATCATGCTTAAAAATGCTTCCGGCACTTCCCTGAATACCGAGGAAATGCGAATATCACGACGGGTTTTGAGTTTGATGCCCTGCGCATGAGCAGTACGGGTATGCATACCTAGCGCGCGGCGCTCAATATGCAGCGTGCTGTCGAATGCAACCCGGCTCAGCGCACCGGTATTGCGCAAATACCTCTCCTTGGTTCGGGATACATAATCGTACAGCGCGCGGTCAGTGCGCACGGCATGTGCATCAGGATATTTCAGCAATAGCCTGTCAGCCAGCGTGCCCCGGGTTATCAGCAGCTGCACCTGCTCTGCCAGCGCTGCGGGATAAGCGGCCAGATAGTCGGGTAAGGGTTTCGGCGGCATGAGCTTGGGCGTTGGCAGGCAATACGGCAAATTCGCGTCGTAACAGATAAAATATTCAGCTTGCCTGAAGAGTTTATCTGTCTTAATTTAATGCAGGTCCTGCGCCCTTGGGGAACAGCACCCACATCTGTCCACGCTGCTTCATGCGTCCGGCCTGATTACCCGCCTGATCGCCAAAACCCCAGAAGAAATCCGCCCGTACCGCGCCACGAATCGCCCCGCCGGTATCCTGCGCCAGCATTAAGCGATTCAGCGGCGCAGTGGTATTGGGATAAGTGGTAGACAAAAATACCGGCGAACCCAAGGGTATGGTGTGCGGATCAATTGCAATGCTGTATTCACCGGTCAATGGTACACCCAGCGCGCCTAAGGGCGCAGACGCACTTTCAGGCAATTCACGGAAAAAAACATAGCTTGGATTTTTCGCCAGAAGCGCGGGCAGTTTCGCGGGATTTTGTTCTCCCCACTGTTTAATTCCCTGCATCGTAGCCTGCTCAGGTTTGAGCTCACCGGCTTCAATCAGTTTTTTCCCTATCGAAACATAAGGGTAGCCATTTTGATCGGCATAACCTACCTTCACCTGGCGGCCATTCGCCAGTTCAATACGCCCTGACCCCTGAATTTGTAAAAAGAACAAATCAACCGGACTTTCCACCCAAAACAGTACCCGCGACTTGCCATTGCCCCGGTCGATATCCGCCCGGTTGAAATAAGGCACAATGCGATGTCCTTCGAGCCGCCCGCGCAAACGCTGGTTTTTTAACTGGGGATAAACATCTCCCAGATCTATCGTCAACAAGTCATCGGGAGGCGCATACAGCGGATATTTGAAACGTGCGGTCCTGATACGACTGCCTGCCAGCCTGGGTTCGTAATAGCCGGTAATCAGACCATGCGCGGTGCCGTCCGGATTAAATACCTGATAGGGTGTGAATGCTAATTCAAAGAACAAGCGGATTGAGTCATTGTCCGGATGATTCAATCCGGCGGCCTGCGCACAAAGCAACTGCCAGTCGGGTTTATTTCTCAGCGCATGACAGCTTTGCAAAAATGCCGTCCAGCTTGGATGCAAATCCATCGTCTGCCAATCAGGCAACATTTCCCAGTTGCTGAGTGCAAATGGCGCGGAGGGCGCAACAATAGCCGGAACCGTTGGCGCAAAAGTGGCGGGCTGTCTGGACGCAACGCTACAGGCTGCCAGCAAAATCAGCGGCAACAGTGCGAGACTTCTCATGCTAGGCAGAAAACTAGTGCAGCACACGTGGTACGCTCAAGACAAATTCCGGAATTTCAACCTCAAAATCTTCTCCGTCATCGCCGCGCATCTGATAACTGCCACGCATTGTGCCCACCTGCGTTGCCAGCACCGTTCCGCTGGTATATTCAAAGCTTTGATTGTGCTGCAACATTGGCTGTTCACCCACCACGCCTTGCCCCTTCACTTCCTGTACATGGTTATAGGCATCGGTAATCACCCAGTGCCGGCTGACCAGTCTGGCGGCCACTGAACCTGAATTGGTGATGCTGATGGTGTATGAGAACACGAAACGATCCGCATTTTCATCGGATTGATCGGGCAGGTATTTCACCTGCGTTTGTATAATAATGCCGTGTGGTTTTTCCATATGCAGTATTTGAACTGATTTTACTTAGGCTAGCAAGCGAAAACCGTGCATTTCCGGTAATCATTTCATGTTCGTTATGCTAATCTCCGTGACTGATAAAAGCATACACGGCAAAAACATGAACGGTTATTTGAAACGCATCCTTAATGCCCGCGTCTATGACGTGGCGATTGAAACACCGTTGGAAGTCGCGCAGAATTTATCGGCGCGTACCGGCAATACCATCCTGCTCAAACGGGAAGACATGCAGCCGGTATTTTCCTTCAAGCTGCGCGGCGCTTACAACAAGATGGCGCAACTCACGCAGGAACAGTTAAAACGCGGCGTCATTACGGCATCAGCCGGCAATCATGCACAAGGTGTTGCGCTATCCGCGCAGAAGCTGGGTTGTAAAGCCGTCATCGTGATGCCTACCACCACGCCGCAAGTCAAAATCGAGGCGGTGAAACACTTCGGCAAGCGCTCAGTTGAAATCGTGCTGCATGGCGACAGTTACAATGATGCCTACGATCATGCGCTGGAACTGGAGCAGAAAAACCAGCTCAACTTCGTCCATCCTTTTGATGATCCTGATGTCATCGCAGGGCAAGGCACCATCGGTATGGAAATCTTGCGCCAGCGCAGTGCGCCGATACATGCCATATTCTGTGCAGTCGGCGGTGGCGGTTTAATCTCCGGGGTAGCCGCCTACGTAAAACAAGTCCGCCCGGAAATCAAAATCATCGGCGTACAGGCGAGTGATTCAGATGCCATGAACCAATCCATGCAAGCGGGTGAACGTGTACAACTTTCCGATGTCGGTCTGTTTGCAGACGGCACGGCAGTTAAGCTGGCGGGTATTGAGACGCTGCGCATCTGCCGGGAATATGTAGATGAAATTCTGCTGGTGGATACCGATGCCATTTGTGCTGCGATCAAGGATGTGTTCCAGGACACGCGGTCCATTCTGGAACCGTCCGGTGCGCTTGCCATCGCCGGCGCAAAGTTATACGCAAAACGCGAACAATTGAAGGGAGAGACGCTCGTCACCGTCTGCAGCGGTGCTAACATGAATTTTGACCGGCTGCGTTTTGTCGCCGAAAGGGCCGACATTGGCGAAAAGCGCGAATCTATTCTGGCGGTGACCATCCCCGAGACCCCGGGAAGTTTCCGCAAGTTCTGTGCGCAACTGGGTAAACGCAACATCACCGAATTTAACTACCGCTTTGCCAATCCCAAAGCCGCACAGGTATTTGTCGGCATACAGGTGAAGAATCAGGCAGAAACTGACGAACTGGTGGAGAAACTGCAGTCTCACCATTTACCAACGCTGGATTTATCCGACAATGAAATGGCCAAATTGCATTTGCGTCATCTGGTCGGCGGCCATGCGCCAGAAGCGGACAACGAGACGCTGTATCGTTTTGAGTTTCCTGAACGCCCGGGCGCGCTGATGCAGTTCCTCAACAGCATGGATCACAGCTGGAATATCAGCCTGTTCCACTACCGCAACCATGGTGCGGATTACGGCCGCGTGCTGGTCGGCATGCAGGTGCCGGATCATGATAAACAAGCGTTCAGCGATTTTCTCAACACCCTCGGCTATCGTTACTGGAACGAGACTGGCAATCCGGCTTACCAGCTGTTTCTGGGCTAAAAAACACAGGGGGTCGCAATGCGCAAGGATGAAGCCTTGACGTTGCGGGCGGAACACAAGAACAAAGAGATGCGGAATCCATAATTATGAGCCTTGCCTTGGAAAAAAAGCAGATCAGAACGCATATTCTGGCGCTTCGTGAGCAGCTTCCATCCGACGTCCGTACTGCATCTGACGCAGCGATCACAGCACGACTGTTGCAACTGCCGGAATATCAATGTGCCGGCACGGTGCTGGGCTATATGAATTTCGGCAGTGAATATGCCAGTGAACAGTGGATAGCAAGCGTATTGAGCGAGGGAAAACAGCTGGCTTTGCCCCGCGTAAATCCGGCAACCGGCAGGCTGGATTTATATTGGGTAGATGACCCCGACTATCAATTACAGAAAGGGTTGTGGGGAATACGCGAACCACTTGTTAAACGCTGTAAACCGTTAAATAGCATAAATGAGGTAGAATTCGCACTGTTGCCCGGAATTGCATTTAGCCGTAATGGCGCTCGCCTGGGTTATGGTGGCGGTTTTTACGATAAGCTACTGGCCACTTGCGCTGCGCCGCGGCCTGTGCTGGCAGTTGCCGCCTACGGACAGCAAATTGTGATACAAATCCCGCAAGAAAAAACTGATGTCCGCATCGAATGGATTGTCACTGAAACAGAAACAATAAACTGCAAGGAATTTTAAACAGACGAACCACCCGTCGATACAGGCAAATTTAATAAACTTTATTGAGAAAGTGGAAAATGGCGAACCTGGCTGATAATGATCCGCAAGAAACCCGTGAGTGGCTGGATGCACTTGAGTCCGTACTGAAAAATGAA
>Ga0316229_1001958_pt1 | contig 19038 bp, 18 predicted proteins | sample TBH18023metaG_FD_206011 | JGI IMG/M metagenome (GOLD analysis project Ga0316229, IMG submission 206011) | Freshwater microbial communities from Trout Bog Lake, Wisconsin, USA - TBH18023 | ecosystem: Environmental > Aquatic > Freshwater > Lake > Hypolimnion/Profundal zone | place: USA: Wisconsin... | reverse complement strand
AAGGCAGCAAACCAGTTTCAAAAAGCAGCATCTAACTTTTCTGCTTTCAATTCTGAGGGAAATACGGCGTAGCTTGCATGAACAAAATTTGCATAGGAACTTCCGGCTGGGCATACGCCTCCTGGAAACCGGAGTTTTATCCAGCCAAAACTCCAGCTTCAAAATTTCTGAGCTATTACGCGACCCAGCTTAACTGCGTTGAGGTGAATCACACCTTTCGCATGCGTCCCACAGCCAGTACATTGCAGAATTGGTCCGAAGCAACTCCGTCAGCATTCAACTTCGCGATTAAAGCGCATCAGCGCATCACCCACCTGAAGCGGTTAAAAGATGTGAAGGCCGATGTTGAAGGCTTCTTTGATTCACTCAAACCGCTGGCGGACAAACTCGGCCCCGTACTGTTTCAACTTCCACCGAACCTCACCGAGCATGTCACGCGTCTGCAAGCGCTGCTGGAATGTATTCCCCCCGGCAGGCGTGTGGCCATAGAGTTCCGCAATGAAAGCTGGTTTAACCAACAGGTCTTTGACCTAATGCGCGAGCATGATGCAGCCCTTTGCATAGCGGAGAGTGATGAACTGCAAGTGCCGGAGGTGTCCACCGCCAGCTTCACCTACTATCGGTTTAGAAGATCTGATTATTCTGAAGCCGACCTGGACAGTGTTGCGAATCGTCTGGCCCAGGCAGCAAAGAAAGGCGATGTATATGCATTTCTGAAGCACGAGGAGACGCCTGCGGGAGCATTGAATGCCCGGCGTTTGCTGCAGGCCTTTCAATCTCCCATGTATGGAGAAGCAGCCTGACATTTTGTGCATGCACTTTTTTGCGTAGCCCCGCCACGATCAGCTCTGGAATCGGAGTATTATTCTTGCTCCGCTGGAGGCGCTGATGCAACTTTCCGAGTCGATTCGTCCAATCCTGAAGCAGAAAGGCGGGCTGATCTGTTTCGTATCGCCCTCGGACACCGTTTATGCTGCGATTTCTATGATGGCGGAAAAGAGCGTAGGCGCATTGCTGGTGATCTTTGACGACAAGATTGTGGGAATCGTGTCAGAGCGAGACTATGCGCGGAAGGTGATTCTAAAAGGCCGCTCGTCAAAGGAAACCACGGTTGCCGAGATCATGAGTTCACCGGTGATTGCAGTCTCCCCCTCACACACCGTCGGCGATTGCATGAAGATCATAAGCGACCATCGCATTCGCCATCTTCCGGTGCTCGATCAGGATCGACTGGTCGGATTGATTTCCATCGGCGACCTGGTGAACTGGATACTCAGTGAACAACGGGAAACCATTCGCCATCTGGAGGCGTACATCAGCGGAACTCCAACCTGAACCGACACACTCTCAATCTCTGATCCATTATTTCGGCAACCCACGCTGCATGGAGACTTTGATTCAGCAAGCGCAGAGGAGGGCAGTTTCGACTTCATGAAAGAATCTTAAGGACATCGCAGAGTTGCTGCCGTACTCCCCGCAGTTTTTCCTTGCTGTGGGTGCTGTGTGGTTGCGCAAGAAATGGCAGTGCCGCCTGGGATTCATGCGGGAGTTTGCCTAGAGCTGGTTTGGGAGCTTCAAGCGAAGCATTCTGTGAGCGGATCGAGCGCATTTCTTCACGCAGTTTTTCGCGCGCTCCGGCGATGGTGAATCCATCCTCATAAAGCAGTTTGCGAATCTGCATTACGTATTCCACGTCTTTGCGGCGGTACATGCGCTGTCCAGTACTGCTCTTGATTGGCTTCAATTGGGAAAATTCAGTCTCCCAAAAGCGCAGCACATACGTTGGGAGCGCTGCCAATTCGCTCACCTCGCCGATGCGGAAGTAGATTTTCTCGGGAATGATTACTTCCGCTTGCGCCTTCGCGTGTTTGCGTTTTGCCGTTGGCATTTCGTGGACACCATTGCCTGTTGTTTTTGTAACACGTGCGCAGAGCTGCATCAATGCGCACAAAAATGAAAAAGTCCCCGCGTGGAGCGCGGAGACTGAACAATGGAGAAACCGAGGTCTAGCCTCCTCGCAGGTTCGGAACTGTGATCCAGTGCCGTAGCGCTTGATTGGAACCTTCTCCCTTGAAGGTATACCCAAGCATTTGGAATGAGTGCCTACATCTTGCACACAATCAAGTACTAGTCCCATATTTTGTGGCTAGTAACTCTGATTGTCAATAGAATTCCTCATTTTTTCACTTGACGAATGCAGAATAATAGCTTTCCTATGATCGCTGCACCCGGCGCGTCCGAATTCTCCCCCTGTTCGCGGTCCCGGCTGCCCGGAGTCCACTGTGCACGCGGTGTTAAAATCAGGGGTTCCGTTCTACCTGAGTTTTAGGGCTTGGTACCCTATGCCAACCCATTCGAGAGGCAATCAGTTATGTCTAAGTTGATGTCGGCCGTTGTGAAGAGCGAGCCGAAAGCGGGCGTTGAGATCCGCGAGGTTCCTATTCCGGCCATTGGGCCCGCCGATGTTCTGGTAAGAGTGAAGGTCGCCTCCGTCTGCGGCACCGATCTGCACATCTACAATTGGGACCCATGGGCGCAGGGGCGCATCATTCCGCCGCTGATCCCCGGCCACGAGTTCTGCGGTCACGTCGCCGCTATCGGCAATGAAGTCACAAGCGTAAAAGAAGGCGACTTTGTCTCGGCCGAGATGCACGTCGCTTGCGGCAAGTGCTTGCAGTGCCGGACCGGACAGGGTCACATCTGCCAGAACGTCAAGATCATCGGCATCGATCAACATGGAGCCTTCGCGGACTATGTTGTTATCCCCGAGTCGAACATCTGGAAACTCGATCCCGCCATTCCACAGGAATACGCCTCGATCCTCGATCCACTCGGCAATGCAGTGCACGCTGCGCTCGCTGGTGACTTGGCGGGCAAAACTGTTGCCATCACCGGATGCGGCCCAATCGGTCTTTTTGCCATTGCCGTAGCGCGAGCCTGCGGAGCCGCGCAGGTGTTCGCCCTCGAGATTAACCAATACCGCCGCAACATTGCCCTCCAAATGAAGGCAGACCTCGTACTTGACCCCGCTACCGAGGATGTACGCACGATTGTCCACGACCATACGAATGGCTACGGAGTGGACGTAGTGCTGGAGATGGCGGGACATAAGGATGCGGTAAGGCTGGGCTTCGATATTCTGCGCACCGGAGGACGGGTCAGCCTGCTCGGCATTGCTTCTCGCCCAATGGAACTTGACCTCGCACGCGACATCATATTCAAAGGCGCTACGGTGCTCGGTATCAATGGACGCAAGATGTTTGAAACCTGGTACCAGATGACAGCGCTCCTGAAGGCCGGAAAGCTTGAACTGCATCCTGTGATCACCAACCGCCTGCCAATCTCTGATTTCAGTAAGGGTATGGAGCTGCTCAATTCGGGCAAAGCGTCGAAGATCCTGCTGTATACCGACGGCACGGGCGCGTTTTAGAAGGGATTTTTTATGACTACGACTCGCATCAATCCGCTCTCATTCCTTTCCGATGAACTGAACGCACTGAAGCAGAAGGGCACGTATTTCAGGCTGCGTGTGCTTGACGACGAACAGGCGGCGGTTTGCCATTTTGATGGACGCAAGGTCATCAATCTCGCCTCTAATAATTACCTCGGCCTCACGACGCACCCGAAGCTCCGCGAGGCGGCGCTGGAAGCCACGAGAAAATATGGGGTCGGCTCGGGCGCCGTGCGCACCATCGCCGGAACCATGAAGATTCACATGGAGCTCGAAGAGAAAATCGCGCGCTTCAAAGGCACCGAGGCTTGCGTCGTCTTCCAGTCAGGCTTTACGGCCAACGCTGGAACCGTTTCATCGTTTCTCGGTAAGGACGATTACATCATCAGCGACGAACTGAATCACGCGTCAATCATCGATGGCTGCCGTCTCTCCCGTGCCAAGATTCTCGTCTTCCGCCACAAGGACGTGGCACACGCCGAAGAACAGCTCGCCAGTGTAGCCAAGCTGCCCGGCAAAAAATTACTGATCACCGACGGCGTCTTCTCGATGGATGGAGACATTGGCCCGCTGCCCGGACTCTGCGATGTTGCTGAAAAGTACGGAGCCATCATGATGGTCGATGATGCGCATTCCTCCGGCGTCCTCGGGCGCAACGGACGTGGCACGGTCGATCATTTCGGCGTACATGGACGCGTGGACATCCAGGTGGGCACACTCTCTAAAGCCATTGGCGCGCTGGGAGGATACGTTTGCGGCACGCGCGACTTCATCGAGTACCTCTACCATCGCGCTCGCCCGTTTCTTTTCTCGACCTCGCATCCTCCATCGGTTGCGGCCACCTGTATTGCCGCGTTTGACGTCCTGGAGAATGAACCCGAACTGATCGAGCGCCTGTGGTCAAACACTCGTTTCTTCAAGAAGGAACTCGGGCTGCTTGGCTTTAACATTGGGGGCATCACTACGCCTGCCAGTGAAACGCCTATCACGCCGATCATCATTGGCGATGGACGCGCCACCATGGACTTCAGCAGGGCCATCTTCGAGGCAGGGGTGATGGGTACCGGAATCGCATTCCCGACCGTTCCGGAAGGCAAGGCTCGAGTGCGCACCATCGTCACCGCAACGCACACGGAAGCGGAACTCAGTCAGGCACTCGAAATCCTTGGAAAAGTTGGCAAGCGAATGGGCCTGATCGTGTAACTTGAATTCCGCACAAGAGCCTCTGAGGATTTCAAGGCTGGAATAACGAGAAATGCCGGGTGCCCCAGGTTCGCGCCGCCGCTTTTGCGGCGATAACCTGGGAAGCAGTGCCCTTCCCCTTCGGCGTTTGTAGTTGCCGTTGTTCTTTCTGTGCCTAAAGCGGTTTCACGTTATTCGATGGAAGAGCAACTCCAACCGCAACATCATCGCAGAGGCGAATGGATGGCCACCCACCTTATCCGCGCAGAACCAGCGCGGCGAAGGTGAGGCACCCTTGTTCGTCGACACGTGAGAACCAGAGAGTCCATCAACGCGGATTCACCTATTTCGATTTTTCTCTAAGCGTTCCGCTGGTGTGGTGCGCTAACCCTTTGCCAGTTCGGCGAGCAACTCCTTGCCGTACTTCTCGGCGCGCTTCGGCCCCATGCCCTTGATGTCCAGTAACTCACTTATCGTGCGCGGTTGCGAGCGCGCTATCTCCAACAGTGTTGCATCTTGAAGTACACAATATGCGGGCCAATTGTTTTTGCGAGCAAGTTCCAGCCGCAGCGTGCGCAGGCGTTCAAAGCGAGCCTCTACCGCACTCCCGTGATGAATCCCTACCTTGCCGCCTGCTACTTCCCTGGACGCAACCACCTTGGCTCGCGGCGCGAGTTCTTCCCGCTTGCGCGACGGCGTCCGCACAGCAGGGCCCTCCGCGTTGCTGAAATATTTCGAAGCATTCAGGTGCCCCACGTTTGCTATCTTTTGGCCAACCGGGGGTAGTTGGTTTTGCGTCTGCTGCCCCATACTCAAAATGTGCAGGAGCCGCATTCCGAAATTTTCGATGATCTTCGCGTGCAGCTCGAAATCGTCTCGCAATTCCAATACAGTTTTCGGCGGATTTGCAAGCAGCCTGTTCAGCAACTCATCCGGCATGTGCTGAAAAAAGATTGTTCCCAGCGCCCGCACAACATCCCTGCGAAGCTCCTTCAGTCGCCCGAGCCGTGCATCTCCGGAAGCCAGCGTCACCGAACCTATTGCGCGCTCCAGGAGTTCTGGGCGTGGTGTTCGCACGACGCTGCGGGGCGGGATCGCAATTTCGGTCACGGATCTCGACGTGATCTCAGAGAGGCCTTTCTGTGGACTTCGTGCAGTGTTCTCAATGGCCACCGCTGCGGCCCTGCCCGTCAGCTTCAGCTTAGGATTCTTAGCGCGGCAAACATCGCAGTCGCAATTCTCGGGAAGCTTGTCTTCACCAAAATATTCAAGGATCTGACGCCGCCGGCAACGCTCCCATCGAGCGTAGTTTTGCATGGCGTTCAGTTGCTTGTTCCCACGAGTTTGCAACACCGCAATCTGTTTCTTGGTGATCTGACTATTTGTCTCGCCAATCTTCTCAATAAAGAATTTCTGCATCATCACATCAGCCGGAGCAAAGTACAGGATGCACTCCGCGGGCAAGCCATCGCGACCCGCGCGACCCGCCTCTTGGTAGTAGGCTTCCAGGCTTCCCGGCAGGTTGTAGTGAATCACAAAGCGCAGATTCGGCTTGTTGATGCCCATCCCAAACGCGTTGGTCGCCACCACGATTGCGTCTTCGCGATCAATGAAGCGGCTCTGGTTGCCGCTCCGCATATCCTGCTCCATCCCGGCATGATAGGCCGTCACCGTTCGCCCGCGCAGTTTGCTTCCCAGCAGGGACGCAACTTCCTCCACATGTTTTCGGGTCGAACAATACACAATGCCGCCAGCCTTCTGCTGCGACAGATACTCGAGCAACTCCTGCTGCTTGTTTTTAGCCTTGGCGAAGACAATCGACTGATAGCTGAGGTTCGGGCGGTCGAAACCGGTGACGTGGATCGCAGGGTTCTTTAACTCGAGGTTGCGCACAATGTCCTTGCGAACCTCGGGCGTCGCGGTTGCCGTCAGGGCAATCGTCAACGGATTGTTCAGTTGCTTCCGAACCTCACCCAAACGTAAATACTCAGGACGAAAATCATGCCCCCACTGGCTGATGCAGTGCGCCTCGTCAATTGCCAGCAGCGATAGTTTGCGCTGCGTAATAATCGAAAAGAATCCCGGCGCGCTGAATCTCTCTGGCGCCACATAGAGCAGGCCGCGGAATCCATCCCGCAGTTTCGCCATCACCGTGCGCTGCTCATCCCAGTTTTGGCCGCTGCACAGCATCATGCATGGAATGCGCAGTGCGCGCATTTGCCGCACCTGGTCGGTCATCAGCGAAATCAACGGGGAGACGATGAGCGTAAGCCCTCGTAGCGACACAGCGGGCAGTTGGTAGCAAAGGCTTTTGCCCGCGCCCGTAGGCATTACAACCAGTGCATCACGGCCGGCCAGCACGTCGTTGACGATTTCGCGCTGCTGCAGGCGAAACTTTTCGAGTCCGAAAATCGAGGTCAGGATGGAATCGACATCACTCATGGCTGGAAATCCCACTCTAACAGCAAAAGGCCCGCGCGAGGCGGGCCTTTTGCGAGCCTTGTTCAACGTGCAGACGACTATAGCTCGCTGAAAACAACTTTGCCGCCGACAATCGTAGCCCGCACCTTGCCGTAGAACTGCATGCCGTCATAAGGACAGTTGCGCGAACGCGAACGGGTTTTCATAACGTCATAAGTCCAGCGTTTTTTCGGATCGAAGATCGTAACGTCAGCGATAGAGCCTTCCGCCAACGTGCCGCGGCCATCCAGTCCCACGATCTTCGCCGGATTTGCGGAGAGCAATTCCACCACGCGGCTCAGTGAAATTTTTCCGGTGTGATAAAGCGTTGTAATGGTTGCGGCCAGCGCAATCTCAAGTCCTGTGATTCCGAAGGCGGCCTTGTCGAATTCCACTTCCTTCTCGTACAAGGCGTGCGGCGCGTGGTCGGTTGCAATAGCATCGATGGTGCCGTCGATCAACCCGGCCAGCATGGCTTCACGATCCGCCGTAGAGCGCAGGGGCGGATTCATCTTGTAGCGGGTGTCGTAGCTCGAGCAGCTTTCGTCGGTAAAGAGAAAGTGATGGGGCGTAACTTCCGCCGTTACGTTTACCTGCGAAGCGCGTCCAAGTCGCACCATGTCCAGCGACTTGGCGGTAGAAACGTGGGCCACATGCAAGCGCCCGCCCTCCTGGCTCGCCAATCGAATGTCGCGCTCCACCATCTGCCACTCGGAGGCGGATGGCTGCCCGCGCAGTCCGAGTTTGAACGAGGTGACTCCCTCATTCATCGGATTGCCACGCGAAATCTTTGTGTCTTCCGCGTGTTGAATTACCGTAAGGCCAACCTTGGCGGCTAACGCCAGGGCTTCACGCATGATGTGGTCATCGAGAATCGGTTTGCCGTCATCGCTTACGGCCACCGCACCGGCTCTCTTCAGGCCACGATAATCACTCAGCTTCTCTCCCAGACTGCCCAGCGTCGCCGCCGCAATGGGGAAGACGTTTACCAACGCGCCGCGCTCCTCGTCCTGCATCCAGCGAGTGACGGCGGGTGAGTCGTTAATGGGGCGAGTATTCGGCATCGCGCAAAGCGAGGTGAATCCACCGACTGCTGCCGCCGCGGTCCCGGTTGCAATGCTTTCTTTATGAGTCTGTCCGGGTTCGCGCAGATGAACGTGCAGGTCGATGAATCCGGGCGAAACGATCAGCCCTTTCAAATTAAGCGTCTCGTCGACTGTAGCTTTGCTTGCGCCAGCTTCGGCGACTTCCTCTACGCGGCCATCGCGGAGCACTACGTCGGCCAAGCCGTCGAAACCTCTCGCGGGGTCGACGAGGTGCCCACCCTTGAGCAGGATTGCGCTCATCGCTTTGCTCCCAACAGCGCTGCCAGGATTGCCATGCGCACCTTTACGCCGTTCAATACTTGCTCCAGCACCACTGACTGCGCGCAATCTGCGACCTCATCGGTCATCTCCATGCCCCTGATCATCGGCCCAGGATGCATTACGATGGCCTCTTTCTTCGCGAGTTTCAGCTTTGCTGCCGTCAGTTGATAGCGGCGGATATATTCGTCCAGGTTGATCTGCATTCCGGAAAGGCGTTCCTGCTGCACGCGCAACATCATCACCACGTCAGCACCACGAATTGCCTCGTCCATCTCGCGCACAATTTCGACCCCGGGGGCGAGTTGACGCGCCGTCTCGGGAAGCAACACATCAGGCCCGCAGAAAACCACCCGCGCTCCGAGTTTGCTGAAAAGATGCGCATCGCTGCGCGCCACGCGGCTATGGAAAATATCGCCAATTGTGACGATCTTCAACCCCTTCAAACTCTTCTTGTGTTCCAGGATGGTGAACGCGTCGAGCAGCGCCTGCGAAGGATGCGCGTGCATTCCGTCTCCGGCATTGATGATTGGAATGTCGATGAGACGCGACAACATTACCGGAGCGCCTGAACTGGGATGCCGAATTACAATCGCGTCCACAATTGACTGCAACGTCTGTCCGGTATCCTTGAGCGACTCGCCTTTCTCAATGCTGGTCGTGTTGGCATGAATTACGACCGTAGATGCGCCCAGTGATTTCGCGGCGATTTCAAAGCTGGTACGGGTGCGAGTTGAGTTTTCGTAAAAAAGAAGGGCAATGCGCCGGCCGCGAAGAGTAGTGCGTGGCCGGGCCGGATTCATACGCTTGGCCAGCGTGAGCAATTCGAGAATCTGCCGTGAATCCAGCGGCTCGATCCCGAGCAGCGACCGGGGCTTGGCTTTCATGTAGTCCTTCGCTTAGTCTCCGGATTCGGGCACGCGCTCAACCATGAGAACCTTTTCCATCTGGTCCGTCTCGGTGAGTTTGACCTCGATGATTTCCATGTCCGTGGTTTGCACGCGGCGTCCGACAAAGCTCGCCTCAATCGGCAGTTCACGATGCCCACGGTCAATCAGGGTGAGCAACTTCACGCTTCGAGGACGTCCCTGGTCAAACAACGCATCCAACGCGGCGCGTACAGTTCGGCCGGTATAGAGCACGTCGTCACAGAGCACGATGTCTTTGTCGGTGATATTGAAACCAATCGGGCGAGGTTCTACCACAGGTTTCGGACCCACGGTGGAAAGATCATCGCGGTAGAGCGTGATATCGAGCGAACCTACCTGCACTGGGGATCTTTCAATGCGCTCGATGTGCTTTGCGAGACGTTCAGCTATCGGAATGCCACGACGGCGAATGCCGATGAGGCCGAGGGTTCCGATCCCGTTATTTTTTTCGACGATTTCATGCGCCAGACGAACCAGCGTGCGTTCGATCTCGGAGGCAGACATGATCTGCCCTTTTTCGCGAAGATTGGGAGGACGGGAGATGACGTTCATATCTGCCCGATGATACGCGACCTGACACGCGCGCGGCAAGCGTTCGCTGCGAAGCAGGGTGATTGCCTTCCGAGATCATCCACAATCGCCGACTGCGGAGGATTTTGGCCCGCTCAACTCCCGCACACAAACCAAAAGCCTCCTGAGTGGAGGCTTTTCAAACGGATCAAGAACTTCAGAGCCTAATGTGCACAGGATGGATCATTCGCCGGTAAAGCGTCGCAGTTATTTTCGTCGTTCTCTTTCATGGTTTCGTTCTGGCGCGCGTCGATCTCCGCCTCGGTGGGTGTATTCATCTGCGCTTCATCAGGAGCCTTCTCCGTTTCGGCAGGCGCTGCCATCGCTCCCGGATGTTCGTTTTTGTCGGGCTGCATCGTTTGGTCGTTCTGCGTTTCGTCTTCTTTAGCCACATCAGCCGGCTGATCAGTCTGTCCGCTCATCTGCTGTGCCGATGCTGTAGCTTGCGAATCCATGCTGTCCTGGTCAGTCGTACCCTGACCGCTGCTCTGCGCCAAAGCCATTCCGCTCGCCATGAACGCAATAGCTACCGAATAGAGAATCTTGTTCTTCATGGTTTCCTCTTTCCCCACAGGCAATTCCAAAGCTAGGGACCGTTGAGGTAAGTCCCGGTGTACATGCTTAGAGCCGGATCTCTCGTTGCGGGATTCATTTTTGCGGTCTTAGCGCCACCTTTGTGGCGTATGTATCCGACGCGCCGCTCGAATCATTCCGCATCGATGAAATAGGTCTTGATGGCTTGCTTGCTGAAGGAATTGCCGCCGCCAAATTTATGCCTCTACTCCGCGTTGGGAGCACTACCGCCGTTTGGCGCGTTTAGTCGTGCGGGCAGCTTCAGGAGTGAAGTACTGCCAACCGAGGGCCTCGAGTTCGGTGGTGTATCCATTCTCGTGCTCGATGGAGATTTCTTCCCCTTCGGTGATATAGCCAATCAGAGAGAGCGGGACTTCTTTGTATTCGGCGGGGAGGCGGCGGCCCGGCGGAACGGTGAAAAGGAGTTGGTATTCATCGCCCCCGTGGAGCGCGTGGCGCAGTTCAACCTCGTGGCGGTTAAGCGAGGCGATGGGGATGGCATTCTCCTGCAACACAGCGCCGACCTTTGAGGCCTGGCAGAGGCGGGCGAGATCCAGCGACAGTCCGTCACTGATATCGATCATGGCTGAGGGAATCTGTTTGTCGCAAAGGAACCGCGCGAGGGCAAGCTGAGCCTGTGGATAGAAATGCGCGGGGTAGGATGAAGCCCGGAAACGGCGCGCGGGAGCGGCATACATCCGTTCGAGCAATGCGACGGGCGCGCCAAGCTCTCCACTAACGAAAATACGGTCGCCGGGATGAGCGGTACTGCGGCGAATGGCCTTGCCCGCGGGCACTGTGCCCATCACTGTGATGTCGGCGAGGATTCCCGACGGAGATTGGGCGATATCGCCTCCGGCTAGAGTGACGCCAGCTTTCTTTGCGGTGTTGAGCAGGCCATCGAAAAACTGGTCGGCCCAACGCTGTGGCAGATCTGAGGGCATGGCAAGTGATAGGAACGCGGCAAAGGGCTCGCCTCCCATGGCTGCGATGTCTGAAAGTCCGCGGGTGAGGCAGCGGTGTCCCACGGAATCCGCAGGATGCCACTCGCGCCGGAAGTGCACGCCCTCCAGCGAGAAATCTGTGGTAACCAGAGTTTCAGTGCCAGGAAGATTGGAGAGCGTGGCGCAATCGTCTCCGATGGATTGAAGAACCCTTGCCGGGACGCTACGGCGCAAAACAGGGCGGGCGGCTTCGCTTGCACGGGCGATACGTTCGATGAGGCGATTTTCCGAAATAGGCATGACAGAGCAGAGTAATCGAAATGAGCGAGCGGGGAAAGCGGCGATGCCCTGAAAACTGCAGCGATCGTACCAGCGAAACCAATCTTGATTGAAGAATCTGGCACTGCGCAGTTTTGATTACACCTGCGCCGGAACCTTCCGTCAGGATGTCCCCAACCAATGGAGAAGGGCGCGCTAGACGCTGGCTGACTCGCGGATTTGGTTAGTGAGTTCGTCTACCTTGCGCTCCAGAACGTGGCGAATGGAGAGGATTCCGATGAGACGGCCATCATCTTCGACCACGGGGAGGTGGCGCTTCTGATGATTGATCATGACTGCGGTGGCCTCGGCGATGGACGTAGAACGAGTCGCCATCAATACCGGAGTTGTCATCACATCAATGATGGGAATCTTGTGCGGGTCACGGCCACTGAGGGCGACCCGGGTCATGACATCGCGCTCGGTAAAAAATCCGGCTACGACGCCTTGTTCGTCGACAACGGCGGCAGCGCCCATACGGCGCTGGATCATGGCTTCGATTGCTTCAGCCACGTTGGCGGTGAGAGGAACGGCAGCGGGATTCGCGGCACAGTAATTAAGAATGTTCATGGTCACGTGGTTGAAAGAGTACCCCTAAAGAGATACTTGCGTGCGGAAAAAGTTTCGTAAATGCAAAAATGTGCATCGAAATGCAATTTTCAGAGCACATTCAGTATCAAAAATAAATTGCGGTTGAGAACGGGAACGCCAGACAGATCCTAACTGGAACCTTGCCTCACGACTTGAGCCATTGTAATACGTAGATATTTGTGGGGATTGACGGGCACGGTCTGAATCCGAACTTCATAGTGCAAATGGGGTGAAGTGACGCGGCCGGTGGTGCCGACATATCCGATGACCTGGCCGCGACGAACGTGCTGGCCAGGGGTGACGGCAAATCCAGAAAGGTGGCCATATCGAGTGGCTACGCCGTGTCCGTGATCGACGTGAATGAGTCGCCCGTAACCGCTCATGAATTCGGCGAAGGCGACTACACCGTCGGCAGCGGCATGAACCGGTGTACCGTATGGCACGGAAATATCAATACCGCTATGAAAGGCGCCCTCTCCATTGAAGGGGTCAACCCGCTCACCGAAGGAGCTTGTGAGGCGGCCCTCGACCGGCCATAACGAAGGAGCGTCAGCGGCACGAGTCCAATCTGAAAGCGAGGAGAGGCGTTGTGTTCCACCCTGAAGGCCAGCGGCAGCAGCTCCTGTGAGAGCCGAGCCCCTGAGCGCGTAAAGGGTATTCAGCGAAGCTTGGTACTGCTCAGGTTGCACATTTTCATTCGTCGGAAGCAACTTGGAATTGGTCTTGAGTCCGTAGAGTACGGAGACTTCACCGGCAATAGAACCGAGCGAAGCTACCTGAACATCCTTCTCTTTTGAGACCTGCTCAAGCTTTGAGTAGTTGCGCTTGATCTGGTCCTTCTCAGCGCGAAGCTCGTTGAAGCGTTCGACCTTCCACAACATGCGGGCATAGGAGCCAGCCATGCCGGTGATGGTGAACATGCCGATGAGAGCTCCGGCGAGAAATACATAGAGATAATGAACGGGGATTGGAATCTTGCGGAGTTGTCCCTCTGAGTCGCGTGCGACAAAAAGGATGTACCAGCGTCTCCGCAATGTTTTCTCCTGAAGATTTCAAAAGATATGGCCGCTAAATTCAAGCCGAAAACAGGAAGGCGCGTAGGTGGCACCCCGGTGAAGCGTGTGACCGCCCCTCCCTTGCCTGGTATTTTTTTTGGAACGACTTGTAGAGCTTACCAACCGAGAGCTGCAGCGTCAATGAAAACGTTGCTAAATCGCTTCCAATAGTCCAATAGATGTAAGTTACCTCGCCTGGGTTTTCCTGTGCAATTCTGCTTGAGGGGGCGATGAAATTACGAAGATGCCGCATATTGAGGGCTTTGGAACTCCCCCGGGCGGCGGCGCTGGTATAATCGAGTTCTACGCCAATGCCCACGAAATCGACGACTGGTTCTCTTTCCTTCGAGGCACCTTCCCATAATCAACGTATCCGCTCTACAACCGTGCTTTGCGTAAGACGCACTGGCCGGGTGGTGATGGCGGGCGACGGGCAGGTGACACTCGGTGACCATGTGATTAAACAAAGCGCTCGGAAGATACGGCGCTTATATCAAGGCAAAATCCTGGCTGGCTTTGCAGGGTCTACGGCTGATGCTTTCTCGTTATTTGCGCGTTTCGAGACGAAACTGGAGCAATATGCGGGAAATCTCGGTCGCTCGGCCGTTGAATTGGCAAAAGATTGGCGGACAGACAAGAGTTTGCGCCAGTTGGAAGCACTGTTGCTAGTGGCCGACCAACAGCAGACATATCTGCTGAGCGGCAACGGAGATGTAATTGAGCCCGACGACAACATTGCCGCCATCGGCAGCGGGGGGCCTTACGCACTGAGCGCGGCCCGCGCACTGCTGCAATTTACTGACCTCGATGCACTTAAAATCGCCGAAGCGTCGATGACGATTGCAGGACAGACCTGCATCTATACAAACGAAAAGTTCACGATTGAAGAACTGTAGAAGCGCCAAGCCGCTCGCCTGAAGCGAGAATCGCCAGGCGCGTAGTTACAGGCGCTCACAGAAAAGGGCAGCAGCCCGGTGCCGAAAGGAATTCGAATGGCGATTTACTTGCCACAAACCGTTGAAGAAGAGCTTATCGCGCTGGACGAATTGACGCCGCGCGAGATTGTGGCCGAGTTGGATAAGTACGTGGTGGGCCAGCATGACGCCAAACGTGCAGTGGCAATCGCGCTGCGCAATCGCATGCGACGTCAGAAACTTTCACCGGAGATGGCCGAAGAAGTGATGCCCAAGAACATCATCATGATTGGGCCGACCGGAGTGGGGAAAACAGAGATCGCGCGCCGGTTAGCCAAACTGGCAAACTCTCCGTTTCTGAAGGTAGAGGCATCGAAGTTTACCGAGGTGGGCTACGTGGGCCGCGACGTGGAATCGATGATCCGCGATTTGATCGAAATCGCCATCGACATGGTACGTGAGGAGAAACTTGAGGACGTCGCGGAAAAGGCGGAGATGAATGCAGAAGAGCGCATTCTGGACCTGCTTCTGCCACCCACACCTGGGGTTACGAGTGGCGTTACGAGCGGTCCTACAGGCCCGCCTGCAGATGGCACAGCGTCAACGAGCACAGGACCAACAACAATTATTGGTGAGTCTACGGCGATCGCTCTGCCGTCAGAAAGTAGCTCGCGCTCACGTGAAAAGCTGCGACAGCAATTGCGCGAAGGCAAATTGGACGAGCGCACGGTGGAACTGGACGTTCGCGAAAAGAATATGCCTGCCTTTGAAATCATCAGCAATCAGGGCATCGAAGACATGGACATCAACTTCAAGGACATGTTGCCCAACATCTTTGGCCAGCGCACAAAAAAGCGGAAGATGAAGGTGAGCGAAGCCTTTGATTATCTGATTGCGGAAGAAGAGCAGCGGTTGATCGACATGGACCAGGTAACCAAAACAGCGCTGGACCGGGTTGAGCAGACGGGCATCATTTTCCTCGACGAGATCGACAAGATTGCGGGACGCGAGAGCGGGCACGGTCCCGACGTTTCGCGCGAGGGCGTGCAAAGAGACATTCTGCCGATCGTGGAAGGAACGACGATCAACACTCGCTACGGGATGCTGCGCACGGATCACATTCTGTTCATTGCGGCTGGAGCTTTCCATGTTTCAAAGCCGAGCGATCTAATTCCCGAACTGCAGGGGCGCTTCCCGATTCGTGTGGAATTGAAATCACTGACGGTGGAAGACTTTGTGAAGATTCTGACCGAACCGAAGTCGTCGCTGACCAAACAATACGTGGCTCTGCTTGACACCGAAGGCTTGAAGCTGGAATTCACACCTGACGCGCTGGAGGAGATTGCAAAATTCGCGTTCAAGGTGAATGAGACAACCGAAAACATTGGTGCGCGGCGTCTGCATACCATCATGGAACGAGTACTGGACAAAATCAGCTTCGAGGCTCCGGAGTTGAAAGAGAAAGAAGTAAAGATCGATCGCGAGTATGTGGGCAATATGCTTGCCGACATTGTGAAGGATCACGATCTGTCCAGATACATTCTGTAGAAAGAAATACAGCGGGAACACTCGGGCGCCGCTCTGAAAAAGGGCGGCGTTTTTTTGGCCGGAACACACGCCGGAGTGACAGGCGAGCAACCCTCGATTTCGGTAAACTCTCCATCAAGAACGGTCATCTCACTTTTCGCTTAGTAAGGCCAATTGCCCCGGTACCACAGAGGCCGAGACTTGAAATGAAGTTTCGGTCACCGCTGGACATACTCGAAGCTTTTCACCCCTTAGGAGAAACGAGATGAAACGAATCGGTTTGTTGTTTTTGTTCATTCTGGGCTTCGCAACTTTGATGCTGGCCCAAGACTCGGCAATGCCAGCCCAACACTCGAACAAGAAAATGGAAATGAGCGGCACGATCTGCAGATCGTCGTGCGTAACCGTGGTGGATAACCTTTCCACCTGCGATAAGAGTTGTACCGACAAAAGCGGTGACGCGGTGTTAGTCGACGATCAAGGTCAGGTCCAGAAGATCGCGAACCAGGACATGTGTATGCCGCACATGGGAAAACACGTAAAGATGATGGTCACCCCGACCGAGAGTGAGCGCGAAAACACACTCCGCATCATGCAACTGACCGAGGACTCAGGCGGATACTAGTGCCGCCCCACTAGCTCAGGGTGGAAATGCTGGTTTGGCAAGCCGCCATCCTTGCGGGTAAGACATAGAGTTTTAACTTGAGGCCCGGGAACCGCCCGGGCTTCTTTTTGCAATCCGGAAAGCGGAACGGAAAAACACTCGTGGTGCCTGGTTGGATTGTCTCCCGCTGCGCACCGTCCCACGCGTCGCGCCTACCTTTTAGACATCCTGAAAGCCTGTGCTCGCATTTATAATGAGTGTATGGGCTTAGATGTTACGAATGATTCGACCTCCGGGGAACGGGCGGAGAAGCGCGAGCGCCTGTATGCGCGGTTGCGAGAGCTAGGGCGGGTGCTGGTGGCCTACTCCGGTGGAGTAGATTCGGCTTACCTGGCATGGGCAGCGCACGAGGTGCTGGGCGGAGAGATGCTCGCGGTGATGGCGGACTCGCCTTCACTGGCACGGGCACAGATGCGCGATGCAGTAGCGTTTGCCGAGGAATGCGGAATCCCCCTTGAGACAGTGCTCACGGACGAGTTGGAGAATGCGGATTATCAACGCAATGATTCGATGCGGTGCTTCCACTGCAAGGATGAACTGTTCGGAGTGATGGAACAGTTTGCGTCAGCGAGGGGCTGGGCGGCGGTCGCCTATGGGGTCAACCTTGACGACCAGGGGGACTGGCGTCCGGGGCAGAAGGCAGCACGGCAGCATGGGGTCGCAGCTCCGCTGCTGGAAGCAGGACTGACTAAGAGGGATATTCGCGCGCTGGCGGCCGAGGCGGGATTGCGAGTTTGGGACAAACCGGCATCGGCCTGCCTCTCATCTCGGATCGAGTATGGGCGCAAGGTTACACGCGAGGCTCTTGAGCAGGTTGAGCGCGGAGAAGACGCACTGCGGGCGATGGGTTTCCGGCAGTTTCGCCTACGGCACCACGGCGACGTGGCCAGAATCGAGATTGCTCGCGATGAGATGGAACGGGCACTGTCGTTGGAAGTATTTGCGCGAATGAGCGTCGCGATCAAGGCTTGCGGATTTAAGTTCGTGGCACTCGACGTGGAAGGATTCCGGTCAGGCTCAATGAACGCGGTGCTCCCCGTGGAGAGTCTGCAGTAAGGCACGAGGAGCCTCGGGCGGAACTTTTTTCTGAAACGGCATTCTGATTGAGAAGTCTGCGTAAGCACTGCCTATTTGAGCTGTGCTGGGGTCCCTTGCTAGCGCTTCAGGATGACACCTCAAAAATCCAAAGGAATGCACGAGCGAGGCGCGTCGCTGTTGGAGGCTTCGGTATTTGCAGCGGTGGAGAGCCCGCAGGTGTCCTGAAAGTGGGCACGTGAGATAATTCAATGGTCTATGGAGTGGAATCTGGGACGGGTTGGGGAGTGGTGCATGCGCCGTTTGTTACTTTGTGTGTTGTTGCTGGGAGTCGGATGCCGGGCTCAGAACCCGGGCAGCGAGATGGATCACAAGATTGAACGGCAGGTTCGCTCCACCTTCAGCGTGCCGCCGTTTGTAGACGTCACCGCGGGCGAGCGGAAGCCTAGCGCGGAGTTCCCCGGGTACGATCATCTAGTAGTGACGATGAGCTACAAAGGGCAGACGCAGAGCCGTGAACTGCTACTGAGCAAAGACGGCAAGACGCTGCTTTCCGTGGTGAAGATGGATATGACCCGCGATCCTTTCGCGGAAGTGATGGCGAAGATCGATCAGAAAGGGCGTCCCATCCGCGGCAACAAGAATGCAAAGGTCACAGTCGTGGTATACGACGACTTCGAGTGCCCATACTGCTCGCGCATGCATGAGACGTTGATCAGCGTTCTGAAGAGCTATGGTGACCGAATCAGGGTCGTGTACAAGGATTACCCGCTCATTCAGATTCACCCCTGGTCCGAGCGCGCGGCGATTGATTCCGGCTGCCTGGCCAAGGAGAACGATGGCGCATATTGGGATTTTGCCGATTACGTGCACGCCAACCCGCAGGTAATCAAAGGCGAGCAGAGGCAAGTGTCTGGACAACTCGCAGAAGTGGATCGCATTACGCTGACCATCGGCATGCGGCATTCGGCGAACCCTGTGTCACTTAAAAAGTGTGTCGAGGAACAATCGAAAACCAGTCTGGATGCCAGCATAAAAGAGGCGGAGGGATTGGGCGTGGAGGCGACTCCAGCAGTTTTCATCGACGGAATGAAACTGGACGGTGCGATTCCCGAGGAACAATTCCGGATGGTGCTGGATAAGGAATTGAAGAGCTTGGGCACGGATGCTCCAGCAAAGGCCTCGTTGGCACCAGGACATTAAAGCAGTTTCATGGCAGAAGAAAGCTCTCGTACTTTTTGGTATTCGGAGAGTGGAGGATTCCCGATTTGAATCGCAAGATGAATGTATGGGGCACGGCGCTGCTGGGAGTGTGCGCGCTGGGTCTGTTTCTAATTGCGGGATGCAAGGGCCAGCGCGGCGGTGACGACGTAATGGCCCGGGTGAACGGTCGCAAGATTCTGCGCGTAGAAGTTGAAAAATATTATCGCAATCAAACTGAAGGGCAGCAGGTGCCTTCCG
>Ga0316229_1001951_pt1 | contig 19075 bp, 17 predicted proteins | sample TBH18023metaG_FD_206011 | JGI IMG/M metagenome (GOLD analysis project Ga0316229, IMG submission 206011) | Freshwater microbial communities from Trout Bog Lake, Wisconsin, USA - TBH18023 | ecosystem: Environmental > Aquatic > Freshwater > Lake > Hypolimnion/Profundal zone | place: USA: Wisconsin... | reverse complement strand
ATGGCGATTGAAAAGATGATGCAGATTGACGTGCCGCTTCGTGCTCAATATATCCGCGTCATGTTTGATGAGATCACCCGCATCTTGAATCACTTGCTCTGGCTTGGTGCACACGCGCTAGACGTTGGCGCAATGAGCGTGTTCTTGTATGCCTTCCGTGAACGTGAAGATTTATTCGATGTGTACGAAGCCGTGTCTGGCGCGCGTATGCACGCGGCTTACTATCGTCCAGGCGGCGTTTATCGCGACTTGCCAGATCGCATGCCGCAGCATTTAGAAACAAAATTCCGTAGCAAAAAAGAAATTCATCAGCTCAATGAAAACCGTCAGGGTTCTGTCCTCGACTTCATTGAAGACTTCGCGAATCGTTTCCCGGCGCTTGTGGATGAGTACGAAACCTTGCTCACCAACAACCGTATCTGGAAACAACGTACCGTTGGGATTGGTGTGGTGACGCCAGAGCGCGCATTAGCGCTTGGCATGACAGGCCCGATGATCCGCGGATCAGGGATCGCGTGGGATCTACGTAGAAAACAACCGTACGAAGTCTACGACAAGCTCGACTTTGATATCCCTGTTGGCGTGAACGGCGACTGTTACGACCGCTACTTGGTGCGGATTGAAGAGTTTAGACAATCGAATCGCATCATCAAACAATGTATCGATTGGCTGCGTAAGAACCCAGGTCCTGTGATTAGCAGCGACAATAAAGTTGCACCGCCTGATCGCGAAGGCATGAAGACGAATATGGAAGACTTGATCCACCATTTCAAACTTTTCACCGAAGGTTTCCATGTGCCAGCAGGCGAGGCTTATGCCGCGGTTGAGCATCCTAAGGGTGAGTTCGGGATCTACATGGTCTCTGATGGGGCGAACAAGCCTTACCGTTTAAAAATTCGCGCGCCAGGCTTCCCGCATTTGGCAGCTTTAGATGAAATGACAAAGGGCCACATGATTGCTGACTTGGTCGCAATCATTGGTACGCAAGATATTGTATTTGGGGAGATCGATCGATAATGTTGTCTCAAGCGTCTCTCGATAAAATCGAATACGAATTAACTAAGTATCCGAAAGAAAACCGCCAAGGTGCGGTGATGTCAGCGCTGCGTATTGCGCAGGCTGAAAAAGGCTGGCTCTCAAAAGAAACCATCGCCTATGTTGCAGAATACTTAGGCATTCCAGCGATCGCTGCGTTAGAAGTAGCGACTTTCTACAATATGTATGACTTACAGCCTGTAGGTAAATACAAGATCACGATCTGTACCAACATCTCATGCATGCTGCGCGGTTCAGATGAAATCGTGGATCACCTGCAAAAGAAATTAAAGGTTGGCTTTAACGAAGTGACTAAAGATGGTCAGTTCTGTTTAAAAGAAGGTGAGTGCATGGGCTGCTGCGGCGGCGCACCGCTGATGCATGTGAATAACACGCAAATGCATGAGTTCTTAACGCCTGCTAAAGTCGATGAAATTATTGGGGAGTTAAAGTAATGTCTTTACATAAAACTCCAGTCGTCACCGATTTAAGCAAACAAACTTTGGTCACCTTGCGTACACTTGGTGCTTCACAAGAGCCCAATCCAGGAAGCTTAAAAAATTATGAAAAATTAGGAGGTTACGAGCAATTAAAACGCATCGTGACTGGTAAAATCAAAGCAACAGATATTATTACTGAAGTCAAAGCTTCAGGTTTGCGTGGCCGAGGCGGCGCTGGTTTTCCAACGGGTCTTAAGTGGAGCTTCATGCCGCGTTATTTCGACGGCACCAAGTATCTGGTATGTAATACGGACGAGGGTGAGCCAGGTACATTCAAAGACCGTGACATTATTCGCTACAACCCACATCAATTGATTGAGGGCATGGCGATTGCTGCTTACACATTGGGCGCACGTGTCGGTTACAACTATATCCATGGTGAGATCTGGCAAGACTATGAAATCTTTGAAGAGGCTCTTGCAGATGCACGTAAGGCTGGCTACTTAGGTGAAAACCTTTTCGGCACTCAGTTCTGTTTCGATCTTTATGCGGTTCATGGCTATGGCGCATATATTTGTGGTGAAGAAACAGCCTTGATTGAGTCCATTGAGGGTAAAAAAGGGCAGCCACGTTTTAAGCCGCCATTTCCCGCAAGTTACGGCGTGTTTGGTAAGCCAACCAATGTGAACAACACCGAATCTTATGCTTCGATTCCTTGGATCTTGCAACATGGCGGTCAAGCTTTCCAAGACTTGGGAGTGCCAAACTCTGGCGGTACTAAGCTCTTCTCTGTATCGGGCCATGTTGAAAAACCTGGTAACTATGAAGTCAAAATGGGGACACCATTTACTGAACTACTAGAAATGGCGGGGGGTATATGGAAAGGTCGTCAGCTTAAGGCGGTCATTCCAGGCGGCCCATCAACAGCAGTCATGCCTGCTTCAGCCATTCTAGGTGCAACGATGGATTATGAGGGCTTATCTAAGGCTGGCTCAAGTTTAGGTGCTGGCTCTATGATTGTGATGGATGACACGACTTGCATGGTGACTACGCTAAAACGCTTATCTTATTTCTTCTACGAGGAGTCGTGTGGTCAATGTACGCCATGCCGTGAAGGCACTGGTTGGGTGTACCGCGTGATCAAACGTATTGTGGATGGTGAAGGCAAGATGGAAGATTTGGACTTGCTCACTGATATCAGTAACAACATCTCGGGCCGCACGATTTGCGCGTTAGGAGAGGCTGCGGCGACCCCAGTTCTTAGTTTTATTAAGCACTTTAGACCAGAGTTTGAATACTACATTCAGCATGGTAAATCCATGGTGACAGGCCAATAATATGTTGAAGATTGAAATAGACGGCAAACAAGTCGAAGTTGCAGACGGCACGACGATTATTGACGCAGCTGACCAGCTCGGCGTGGCGATTCCTCGTTTCTGCTATCACAAAAAATTGTCTGTGGCGGCAAACTGCCGTATGTGTTTAGTGCAAGTTGAGAAATTCAACAAGCCCCTTCCTGCCTGTGCAACCCCGGTGGCAGATGGCATGAAGATTTTCACTCGATCCAAATCGGCAATTGAAGCGCAAAAGAGTGTGATGGAGTTTTTATTAATTAATCATCCTCTTGATTGCCCTATTTGTGATCAGGGGGGGGAGTGCGATTTACAGGATGTCGCGGTTGCTTATGGTGGCATTGGATCACGTTATACCGAAGAAAAACGGGTAGTCTTTAATAAAAATATTGGTCCTTTAGTGAGTACCGATATGACCCGCTGTATCCAATGTACGCGCTGTGTACGCTTCTTAAAAGAAGTGGGCGGCATGCAGGAGCTTGGCCTGATTGGCCGTGGTGAGCATGCGGAAATCACCGCTTATGTAGACAAGTCAGTTGATTCAGAGCTCTCAGGCAATATTATTGATTTATGTCCAGTGGGTGCATTAACAAGCAAGCCATTCCGTTACTCAGCACGTAGCTGGGAACTGACACGCCGTCCAACGATTGCAGCGCATGATGGTTTAGGCTCGCATGTGGAAGTGCACGTTAAAAATGACCGCGTCATGCGCATTGTGCCTCGCGAAAAAGAAAGCATTAACGAGGTTTGGTTATCTGACCGCGATCGCTTTTCTTATGATGGCCTAAACAGTTCAGAGCGTTTAACTAAACCAATGATTAAGCATCATGGTGAGTGGCATGAAACAGATTGGAAGACCGCGTTAGAGTTTGCTGCTCGCCAGATCAAAGAGACTGTTGAAGAAGATCCAGCGAATTTAGGTTTTTTAGTATCACCCAATGCCACCATGGAAGAGGGTTTTTTAACTAAGAAAATTGCTAGAGCTCTGGATTGTGCTAACGTCGATCATCGTTTGCGCCGAAGTGACTTCCGCTTAGATGGTCGTTTCCATGGCACGCCTTGGATGGGTTGCAATATTGCGGACGTGCAAGCATTGGACCGTATTTTGGTGGTAGGTAGTAATTTACGTAATGAGCATCCATTGCTTACACAGCGTATGCGCCGTGCCGTTGCCAATGGTGCCGAGTTATCACTCGTGAATCCGATGGATGATGATCAGTTGATGCAGGTCAGCCATAAGGCGATTTGCTCTCCTAACGATATCGTGAATGTACTCGCCCAGATTTTAAAAGCCATGTCTGGCTTACAGCGTCTCTCACTATGTTTACCTAAATCGATTAGCGATTTGTTGGAAGGCGTAGTGGTGCGTGAGAACAGTCAAGCAATAGCTGAAAGCTTGGCAGGTCATGGTAAGGAATATGACTTGGTTAACCCCAAGAGCGCTTTATTCCTTGGCAATATTGCGCAATATCACCCACGTTATGCTGAAATTTATACATTAGCTGAAGCCATTGCTTCACTATGCGGTGCCACTTTTGGTGTGTTGTTTGAATCATCAGACCGTGTAGGTCTTGATATGGTCCGTGTGATTCCAGGTCAAGGCGGTCTCAATGCACGAACCATGCTTGAGCAACCAAGAAAAACCTATGTGCTTTTGAACGTTGAGCCTGAATTTGATTGTGCTAACCCTGCTGTTGCTAAACATGCCATGGATAAAGCTGAATGCGTGATAGCGCTGACCGCTTACAAATCAAATGCACTTGAAAATGCAGATGTTTTGTTACCAATTTCACCCTTTACTGAAACCTCTGGTACACGTATGAGTATGGAAGGTCGCGTGCAAAGCTTTGCAGCGGCAGTCAGGCCGCTTGGTGAAGCACGCCCAGCCTGGAAAGTGTTACGTGTCCTCGCTAATACATTAGGTTTGGATGGCTTTAATTTTGAGACTAGTGAGCAAGTAAAAACAGAATTGTTTGGCGGCGAGAAACCATCAACAGTGGTTTGGAATCGACTAAATAATAACTTGCGAATATTGTTTGACGTGAAGGTCCAAGAAAAATCAAATGTGCTTCAACGTTTAGGTGAAGTGCCACAATTTCGTATGGACTCAGTGGTTCGTCGGTCAAGTCCACTTCAGAAAACCAAATTAGTCGCTGATCCAGTTGCAGGCATGAACGCAAAACTGATGACTGAGTTGGGTGTGAAAGAGGGTGACTTGGTTGTGGTTAAACAAGGTATTGGTTCTGCGAAATTAAAAGTGAAGTTAGATGCGGGTCTGGCAAAAGGCACTGTACGTGTCCCAACAGGCTATGACGTGACTGCATCTTTAGGTGAATTGATGGGCGAGATTGAGGTAACAAAAGCATGAGCGCATTCATTCAGCCATTGTTAGCTTTAGGTGCCTCAACCTTTGGAGCATACTGGCCCGCAGTTTCGCTTACCGTTTGGACGCTACTTAAAATTGTGGCTATAGTATTGCCGCTGATGGGTGCTGTTGCTTACCTGACATTGGCCGAGCGTAAAGTGATTGGCTTCATGCAGGTGCGTATTGGTCCTAATCGTGTGGGGTATTTCGGATTGCTTCAGCCGCTTGCTGACGGCATCAAGCTACTGATGAAGGAAATTATTATTCCTTCAGAATCTAGTAAAGGACTATTTTTGCTTGGGCCGGTGCTTGCCATTGCGCCAGCTTTTGCGGCATGGGCGGTTGTTCCCTTTGACCCAGATTTGGTGTTAGCTAATGTGGATGCTGGTTTGCTCTATATCTTAGCAATGACTTCTGTGGCAGTTTATGGTGTCATTATTGCGGGTTGGGCATCTAACTCTAAATATGCATTCTTGGGTGCACTTCGTTCAGCAGCGCAAATCGTATCCTATGAAATTGCAATGGGATTTGCCTTGGTCGGTGTGCTGATGTGTGCTAACTCGCTCAATCTTGGCAAAATTGTCATGGCTCAAGCAGGCGGAATTTTTCAATGGTACTGGTTGCCACTATTTCCTCTGTTTGTTGTTTATTTTATTAGTGCTGTCGCTGAGACCAACCGTGCGCCGTTTGACGTCGCTGAAGGGGAGTCTGAGATTGTGGCTGGTTTCCACGTTGAGTATTCAGGGATGGCCTTTGCGGTATTTTTCTTGGCTGAATATGCCAATATGATTTTGGTGTCGATGTTAGCTGCGATTATGTTCTTAGGGGGCTGGTTATCTCCTGTGCCTTCACTCATCCCAGATAGCTTCTTGTGGCTATTGGCTAAGGTGGGCTTCTTGTTATTCTTCTTCTTATGGTTCCGTGCGACATTTCCTCGCTATCGTTATGACCAGATTATGCGCCTGGGCTGGAAAGTATTTATTCCAATTACTTTAGTGTGGATTGTGATCGTGGGCGGTTTGATGCAAACTCCTTGGGGCTACTTGTTCCACTAGGTGGGCGATTAAGAGTAAAAAATGTTTAAAAAAATCAAAGAAACCTTTTCAAGTTTAATGCTCATTGAGCTGCTCCGTGGCATGCTGCTTACGGGCCGTTATTTCTTTGCGCGTAAGATCACCGTGCAATATCCAGAAGAGCGCACACCTATTTCTTCACGTTTTAGAGGTTTACATGCTTTACGTCGTTATGAGAACGGGGAAGAGCGATGTATTGCTTGTAAGCTGTGTGAAGCGGTTTGTCCTGCGATGGCGATTACGATTGAATCAGAACAGCGAGAAGACAATACACGCCGTACTACTAAATATGATATCGATTTAACAAAATGTATTTTCTGCGGCATGTGTGAAGAGTCATGCCCAGTGGATTCAATCGTTGAAACACGCGTATTCGAGTATCACGGCGAACAGCGTGGTGATTTGCTTTATACCAAAGAGATGTTGCTTGCGGTGGGCGATAAGCACGAAGCGCAAATTGCGGCTGACCGTTCAGCTGACGCTAAATTTAGATAAGGCGCTGTAAGTATGATATTTCAAGATTACGTTTTTTATTCATTGGCCATTATTTTGCTATTTGCAGGATTGCGCGTCATCACTGCCCGTAACCCTGTGCATGCCGCTTTGTTTCTTGTGCTCGCCTTTTTTACTGCAGCTGGCATCTGGCTTTTATTGGAAGCGGAGTTTTTAGCCATTGCATTGGTGTTGGTTTATGTAGGCGCGGTTATGGTGCTGTTCCTGTTTGTGGTGATGATGCTAGATATTAATTTGGATAAGTTGCGCGAAGGTTTTTGGGATTATCTGCCAATGGCAGGCTTCATTGGCGTTTTGATGGCAGCTGAAATGGTGATGATTCTTGGGACTAAACATTTTGGCTTGACGCGCGTCAGCGCTCCTCAACCGCATGCGGCAGATTATAGTAATACGGCTGCGTTAGGACGTCAGCTTTATACCGACTATTTAATGCCATTCGAGTTGGCAGCAGTGGTACTTTTGGTCGCAATTGTTGCTGCGATTGCGCTCACTTTACGAGACCGTAAAGACTCGAAATTTATTAATCCTGCAGACCAGGTACGCGTTAAACGTGCTGACCGTATTCGCATGGTCAGTATGCCAGCGGAGGTTGAAATGCCTGTAGTGAAAACAGAAAAGGCGAAATCATAATGGTTAGCTTGTCACATTATTTGATTTTAGGCTCATTGCTATTTGCGATTAGTGTCGTTGGGATTTTTCTTAACCGTAAAAACGTGATTATTTTATTGATGGCCATTGAGTTAATGCTTTTGGCCGTCAATTTAAATTTCATCGCTTTCTCCCATTACTTAAATGACATGGCAGGGCAAGTATTTGTGTTCTTTATTTTGACTGTCGCTGCCGCAGAGTCTGCGATTGGCCTTGCGATTCTTGTCGTGTTATTTAGAAACCTAAGAACGATTAACGTAGATGACCTCGATAGCTTAAAAGGTTAAACATAAACAATGAATATGCTATCTCATATCACGATGCAACAAATTTACTTGGCGATTCCCTTATTGCCGCTCATCGCTTCAGCCGTCGTTGGGATTGCTAATAAAGCTCTACCACGTTGTTATGCACATGTCCTAACCATCTTAGGAGTGGCTGGCGCTTTTGCTTTGTCTGTATATGTATTTTTGGATGTGCTGCAAGGTCACAGTTATAACGGTACCGTGTATACCTGGATGACCACAAGTCATTACACATTCCAAGTGGGATTTTTGATTGACAAATTAACGACCATGATGATGTTGGTTGTCACTTTCGTTTCATTAATGGTACATATTTACACGATCGGCTACATGCATGAGGACGAGGGTTACAGACGGTTCTTTAGCTACATTTCACTCTTCACTTTCTCGATGTTAATGCTGGTGATGGCCAATAACTTTATGCAGTTATTCTTTGGTTGGGAAGCCGTGGGGTTGGTGTCTTACTTGCTAATTGGTTTCTGGTTTAAGCGGCCAACAGCGGTTTACGCAAATCTTAAAGCGTTCTTGGTAAATCGTGTTGGTGACTTTGGATTCTTACTGGGTATTGGAATGGTGCTTTGGTGTTTTGGCAGTATTGATTACACCGCGGCTTTCGCACAAGCACCAAGATTTGCTCATGCAACAGTCGATATTATTCCTGGGGTACATTGGTCAACCATGACCGTGATATGTATTTTGTTGTTCATTGGTGCGATGGGTAAGTCAGCGCAAGTGCCATTGCATGTGTGGCTACCAGATTCAATGGAAGGCCCAACGCCAATTTCAGCATTAATTCATGCGGCAACCATGGTAACAGCGGGTATCTTTATGGTCGCTCGCATGTCGCCGCTATTTGAATTGTCTACCACTGCACTGTCATTTGTGATGGTGATTGGGGCGATTACCGCGCTCTTTATGGGCTTTCTTGGCATTATTCAAAATGATATTAAACGTGTGGTTGCCTATTCAACCCTATCACAGTTGGGTTATATGACAGTCGCGCTAGGCGCCTCTGCTTATTCCGTTGCCATATTCCATTTGATGACACACGCGTTTTTTAAAGCGTTACTATTCCTAGGTGCAGGTTCTGTGATCATGGGAATGCACCATGATCAAGATATCCGAAACATGGGTGGTCTTCGTAAATACATGAAGATTACCTGGATCACTTCGTTGATTGGCTCATTGGCTTTAATCGGTACACCTTTCTTATCCGGTTTCTACTCAAAAGATTCCATTATTGAAGCAACGAAGTTGTCTCACATTCCAGGGAGTGGTTTCGCTTATTTCGCAGTGCTGGCTGGTGTTTTTGTAACGGCTTTCTATTCATTCCGTATGTACTTTTTAGTGTTTCACGGTAAGGAACGTTGGATGGAGGCTAAACATGGCCATGATGACCATGCGCACGATGACCATGATCATCATCACGGTTTGGGTCCACATGATGTGCCACATGAGCAAGCTTGGGTGGTGACATTGCCGCTCATTTTGCTTGCGATTCCATCGCTTGCGATTGGTTTTTTTGCAATCGAGCCGATGTTATTTAAAGATTATTTTAGTGGCGTGATCTTCATTGATGGTGCGGCCCATCCAGTCATGCATGAGCTTGCCGAAGATTTTCATGGTGCTGTTGAGATGGGTCTTCATAGCTTTACTTCATTGCCCTTTATCCTTGCTTTGTCTGGGGTGGTGCTCTCTTGGTTCTTTTATATGAAGCGTCCGGATATTCCAGCGGCCATAAAAGCCAAATCTGGTTTGATCATGAATATTCTTGAGAGTAAGTATGGTTTCGACAGTTTTAATGAGAAAGTATTTGCCGCAGGTTCACGCGTTATAGGTGGCAAATTATGGAGAATTGGTGATGTGCAACTCATTGATGGTGTGATGGTCAATGGGACTGCCAATCTCATCGGTCGCCTCTCAAAAGTGATTCGCGGTTTGCAATCAGGCCTGATTTACCACTATGCGTTTGCCATGATTATTGGCGTATTTTTACTACTTACCTTGTTCATGAAGGTTTAAATGACCACCTTGCCTCTTCTTAGTCTTGCAATTTGGGTGCCTATTTTCGCTGGCCTCTTGGTCTTACTCACTGGCGATGATGACAATGCATCCTCCGCACGTTGGATTGCTTTGTTGGGTAGTTTGCTTGCTTTTGCAGTGACTATCCCTCTATATACAGGTTTTAATATTACCGATGGCGGTTTTCAGTTCCAAGAAGGTTATAGCTGGATTCCTACATTTAATATTCATTACCATTTAGGGGCAGATGGCATCGCTGTCCCATTGATTCTTTTGACAAGTTTCACGACTGTCTTGGTGGTGATTGCTGGCTGGGAAGTGATTCAAAAACGTGTTGCGCAATACATGGCATCTTTCTTGATTATGTCTGGTTTGATGATAGGGGTATTTAGCGCGCTTGACGCTATTCTTTACTACGTGTTTTGGGAGGCGATGCTTATTCCAATGTTCTTGGTCATTGGGGTATGGGGCGGTCCAAATCGTGTGTATGCGACGATTAAATTCTTCCTCTACACGTTGCTTGGCTCCTTATTGATGTTGGTCGCTTTTATCTACTTGTTCTACCAAACCAACAGCTTTGAAGTAGTGGATTACTACCGGTTACCAATGACTTTGCCAGTCCAAATCTTAGTCTTCATGGCTTTCTTTATGGCTTTTGCTGTAAAGATTCCAATGTGGCCTGTTCATACTTGGTTGCCAGATGCTCACGTTGAAGCGCCAACAGGCGGTTCAGTGGTCTTGGCAGCGATTGCCTTGAAGTTAGGGGGCTATAGCTTCTTGCGTTTTGCGATGCCCATCGCGCCAGATGCTGCGCATTACTTAACAGGCTTTATGATTGCTTTGTCACTGATTGCTGTTGTATATATTGCCTTTGTGGCATTGGTTCAGCAAGATATGAAAAAGCTGATTGCTTATTCCTCAATATCACATATGGGTTTTGTGACCTTAGGTTTCTTCTTATTTAGCTCGATTGGTCTAGAGGGTTCTATTGTTCAGATGATCTCTCACGGCTTCATTTCTAGTGCCATGTTCTTGAGTGTTGGTGTGCTGTATGACCGTATGCATTCTCGCCAAATTGCCGATTACGGTGGTGTAGTGAACACCATGCCTAAGTTTGCAGCTTTTGCTGTTTTGTTTGCAATGGCGAATGCTGGTTTACCAGGTACTTCAGGTTTTGTGGGGGAGTTCATGGTGATTTTGGGATCACTACAAAAGAACTTCTGGTTTGCTTTCTTGGCATCTACAACATTGATTCTTGGCGCAGCTTACACCTTGTGGATGGTTAAACGCGTATTCTATGGTGAAATTGCAAATTCCCACGTTGCTCAATTAATGGATCTCAATAAGCGTGAATTGTTGATTTTGAGCACGTTGGCGATTTTAGTCATTGGCTTCGGCGTTTACCCTCAACCGATTACACAAATGACGCATGCAACTGTGGCGCAATTCTTAGACCACATGGCGGTCACAAAAATACCAGCAGGTTTGTAAGGCTAGTTCACTCGCCTAATTAACATCGGAAATATTGAAATATGAACGGACTTCAAACAGATTTAATCTCAGCGTTGCCAGAGCTATTTGTGCTCTCTATGGCGATGTTCATCTTGATTGCGGATTTGTTTTTAAAGCCATCGAACCGCATTGTTATCTTCCTGCTGACTCAAATCACTTTATTGGGGGCGGCTTACATCACAATTTCTACACATAATCCAAGCGTGACTTATGCTTTCAGTAATATGTTTGTGGATGACCCATTTGCTGATGTGATGAAATTGATGATTTATCTTAGTACCTCACTTTTCTTGGTCTATACGCGTCAATACATTACATTGCGGGGCATGTTCCGCGGTGAATTCTACGCACTTGTCCTATTTGCGATGGCAGGGATGATGATTATGGTATCAGGACAGCATTTCCTGACCCTCTACATGGGTTTAGAACTCTTGTCCTTGTGCTTGTATGCTTTGGTGGCGATGGATAGAGATAATTTCCGTGCAACGGAAGCGGCGATGAAGTATTTCGTGCTTGGCGCTTTAGCTTCTGGTATGTTGCTTTATGGGATGTCCATGATGTACGGCGCAACTGGAAGCTTGAACATTTCTGAAGTGGCGAGCGCGCTATTAAACGGTACGCAGGATAAGCCAGTATTAGTTTTGGGTACGGTATTTATTGTCGCGGGCATCGCATTTAAGTTAGGAGCAGTGCCATTTCAAATGTGGGTGCCAGATGTCTATGAGGGCTCTCCAACGGCAGTTACATTGTTTATTGGTTCCGTCACTAAGCTTGCAGCTTTTGCATTTTTGATTCGCCTATTGGCGCAGGGCCTTTATGTGCTCGCGATTGATTGGCATGGCATGCTGATGATCATGGCAGTGCTATCGATTATTATCGGCAACATTACTGCAATTGCTCAAACCAATCTCAAACGGATGTTAGCTTACTCAACGATTTCTCACGTTGGTTTCTTGCTTTTTGGTCTAATGAGCGCAAGTCTGAATGGATACATCTCTTCAATGTTCTATATTGTCTCTTATGTGATGATGACCTTAGCTGGTTTTGGCATGATTTTATTGCTGAGCCGTCAAGGATTTGAGGCAGAGCAACTGGATGATTTAAAGGGACTCAATCAACGTAGTCCATGGTTTGCATTCATGATGCTGATCACCATGTTCTCAATGGCTGGCGTTCCGCCAACATTAGGTTTTTACGCAAAGTTTGCGGTGCTTCAGGCGGCTATGCAAGCTGGCTTTTTATGGCTTGTGGTGTTTGCAGTATTAATGGCTGTGATAGGCGCATTTTACTATCTACGCATCGTTAAACTCATGTACTTTGATGAACCAGCTGATCGCTCGCCAATCATTAATCCACCAGAAATGAATATGTTGCTTAGCATTAACGCTTTGGGTTTGTTGGCGTTGGGCCTGATGCCTCAACATCTGATGGATATTTGTGCCTATGCCATTGCACATAGCCTTCAATAAGCAATCATTAATATGACCAATATCATTTTATTATTGCTAGCATTGACCTTGGCTAATTCCCCATGGTTTTCAGAGCGTTTATTTTTCCTCATACCTGTTAAGCAGCAACCAAAAAGTGTGGCTTGGTGTTTAATTGAATTGGTCGTTTTGTACTTTATTCTTGGTTTTATTATTCGTTATGCTGAGTACTCAAGAATGGGCCAAGTTGCTCCCCAGAAATGGGAGTTTTATGCTATCACTGTTTGTCTATTTTTAGTCCTAGCTTTCCCTGGTTTTATCTATCGCTTTTTTTGGAAAAAATAACTTAGCCAACATCTCCTAAGTGTTAATAAAGGAAAATATCAAATGAAATTAAATCCTTTGATTAAAATCATTTTGTTATTTTTTGCTATCAGTCTCGCTTCCTGCACTTACACGACCAAGCTTGGGGACAAGCTACTTCCTGATTCTGAATATAATACTTTATTGGTTAAAGCAGACTCGGCTATGCAAGATGGGCAATGGGCTAAAGCTGCCGACCTCTATGAAAAAGCAGGTCAGTTAAAACCAGAGAATTGGGGGTTGAAGTTAAAGCAAGCAAAAGCCTATCAAGCGGATGGGAAGTTAGCCCAAGCGTTTAATGTCTATCAAATCATCATTGATGCAAAAAGTAGCGCGGGTGACGCCAATGACCCAACTTTACAATCAGCGAAAGCCAGTCAGGCTAAATTAGGATTTAAAAACGACACGACTGTTATCAAAGTTGACGAGCATCAAGAAGAAAAAGTCTCAACAGATGAGGCGCAAGTTGAAGAGGCGATCACAAAAGAGGCGATTGAAGAAATACCACCAATCCCAGAACAGTCCTTGACTGTTGATGAGGTGATTCAAAGCCCAGAGCAGGTTGAGTCCTTTGTTGAAGTAGAAGATAAACGCATCTTAGAAGCAGTAAATAGCTGGGCTGAAACATGGTCAGCCAAAAAAATAGATGCCTATTTTTTGCATTATGTTGACGGGTTTGCTGGTGATATGGCGAATGCGAAAGCATGGCAGTTAGCTCGAAAGAATAAAATCTTGCATAGCAAGAAAATCAAAATAACTTTGTCAGAAATAAAGATTAACAATCTTGAGAACTCGGTTCAGGTTGTTTTTAAGCAAAATTACGAATCAGATAATTACCAAGATGTCGGTCGAAAGACTTTAGAGATGATTCAAGTAAAAGGTCATTGGCTGATTAAGAAAGAGTTATTTGACTAAACCAATGAAGTCACAAGACCAGCATTTGATCGAAATTTGCATATCCTCTGAAGTCGTTCTGGAAGGGGGTATGATGCGCGTTAAGCGCGATCAGGTTCGATTGCCAAGTGGAAATCAAAGTCAGCGAGAATTTATTTTACATCCTGGTGCGGTGCTGATTATTCCAATACTTGATAACGGTAATTTGCTACTTGAACGTCAATTCCGCTACCCACTTAATCGTGTGTTTGTTGAATTGCCTGCAGGTAAGATTGATCTAGGCGAAGACATATTGCTCACCGGTCAGCGCGAACTGCTTGAGGAAACAGGCTATACGGCAAAAGAATGGATATATCTTGGCTTGCAGCATCCGTGCATCGGTTATTCGGATGAGGTGATTTACATGTTCCTCGCTAAAGGGCTAGTAGCGGGTGATGCACATTGCGATGAAGATGAGGCTTTGGAACTTTTTGAGGCGAGTTTAGATGATTGCTTGCAAATGGTGGCTACTCAGCAAATTACAGATGCTAAAACCATCCTCGCATTAATGTACGTTGAGAAGTATCAGCAGGGAATTTGGCCTGCTTTGTCTTTGAACGAAGCCTGATCATCGTGGCAGTTGTAAAAGTTCTGATTGTTGGTTGTGGTGATTTAGGGATTGAACTGGCGCACCTGGTTAAAACTCATGGCTTAATACCCATAGGCTTACGTCGTTCCTTGAATTCTGATGCTTCATTTGATTCCATCCAAGCTGATGTTACTCATCCAAATTCACTGACAGTTATTTCCAATCTTAATCCTGATTTCTTGGTTTACTGCGTCGCGGCTAGTGCGCAGACAGATGAAAACTATCGCCTGCATTACGTGGAAGGGCTCCGTAATACGCTAATTGCACTCGAAGGTGCTACCAATCTCAAGCATATATTTTTTGTGTCTAGCACCAGAATGTATGGCCAAACTACGGCTGAATTGCTTGATGAAAATACTGTGCCGCAAGAGATGGATTTCGGTGGTCGGCGATTACTGGAAGCGGAAAACTTGCTTAAGCAGCCTGGTCGATCTTGGACGCACACAGCTTTAAGACTGACGGGTATTTATGGCCCAGGTAGAAATCGGATGCTTAACATTGCGGCGAATGATTCAAATTGGCCAACGAAAAACATTCTGACCAATCGCATACACAGGGATGATGCTGCCGCATTTATTATGCACTTAATTAAGATGAAAATGAGGGGGGGCGAGGTTCAAGATTGCTATGTGGTAACTGATAGTTGTCCTGTTTCCCAATATGAAGTGCTGAATTGGATAGCGGCGCAAATGGGAATAGAAACTAGCCGTGAAGATCCCAAAGTTGTCGGTGGCAAACGCATGTCGAATGAGCGCATGTTATCCACTGGTTTTCTTCTGAAATATCCTGATTACAAAGTTGGCTATTTAGCCATGCTCAACACTGTCTGAGATGCTGAAGCCACATTTTCGAGTAATTCATCTAAATCTTTTTCTGTTGTAAACGGATTCATTAATGTTGTGCGTAACCAAGTGACCCCATGCAAATCTGCTTGTGTGATATGGAATGCACCATTTTGAATGATTTGCCGACGAATATCACTTTGATGTTTGTTCGCTTCTTTGTGATTTGCATGTTGACGCAAATATCTAAAACACACAATGTTGGTTTCGGGTGACATTAATAATTCAAAACTAGGACTTTTTTGAATTTTTTTAGCAAAAACTAGGGCTTTAGCAAAGGCTTCATCAATCAATGCCCCCATGCTCTCAATTCCATATAAAGAAAACACTGCCCAAAGTTTTAGCGCCATCATGCGCTTAGTACATTCCAAAGTACGATAGCTTAAGTTAAAGGCCTCTTCTTCATGACTCTCACCTTGGAATAAATACGAGGCATCTTGGTTAAAAGCAGCGTAACTGTCTTCTTCATTTCTGAATAACACCGCTGAAACTGTTGCGGGCATATACATTAATTTATGCCCATCCCAGATCACTGAATCAGCAAGTTCAATACCGCTTACTTTTTTGCGATGTTTTTTTGAAAGAAGTGCAGAGGCGCCATGTGCTCCGTCAACATGAAACCATAGACGATTTGCTTGGCAGTATTCACCAATTGCCTTTAATGGATCTATGCTTCCCGTTGCTGTACATCCTGCATTCGCGACAACAGCAATGATTGTTTCTTTAAGTGCTATACAATTTCGGTGGGCGATTTTAAGTGCATTAATGTCAAATCTACCATTTGGATCTGTTGCGACTTTAATCACGCTATCACTTCCTAAACCCATAATGCCCGCGGCGCGTGAAATAGAGTAATGCGCATGTTCCGAAGCTAATATTCTTAATGGAGAATGATGAGCAATGCCATCTTTCCAAGCGTTAGATGACGGATTCTCTTTTCTTGAACTCACTTGCCTTGCCACTAACAAGGCTGTTAGATTTGCTTGTGTACCACCAGAAGTGAGCACGCCGCCGGCATGATTCCAAGAAGTCTCATCAATCAGTTTGCATAGCCATCTAATCACTTGACGCTCTAACATCGTGGCACTTGGACCTGCTTCATAAACTGCCATGGCTTGATTAGTGAGCGATGCAACTAAGTCACATAATGCCGCGATGGGTAATGGGCAAGCAACCTGATGTCCTATGTTGTGTGGGTGGTGGATGGCTAAGTTATTGGGCAGAATTTCTTGGGTGAGTTTTCTTAATAAGTCTTGAGGCTTAATGGTCGAATGCTGAGGTAATGGGTAATTCCAATGGCTATCTTCAATATTCGGTATTTTCCAATTTAATACTTTTGAAGTGCCTGCAATATTCGCTTGCAAATGCGACGTTAATAAATCAATTAACTGATGGCCGGTCTCAGAAAATTGCTTGGGGTCGAACATTTCGGCGATGATGGGGTTAGGGTGTGTCATTTTAATTATCGAGCACTCTTGTTCTAAACCAACCAGTAATGCTCATCCGTTCTTTTTTGGCAGGTAAGACTTCATGTAAGAAATCGCTCGATAAGAATGTCACCAAAGTGCCAGCTTGTGGATCTATATCGATAAAACATGCCTCATCTTTTTTATCGAGATAAATTCTGAGCTGACCGCCATATTCCGATTGCCAATGTTCGTTCAGATATAAAATGCAGCTGACTTTTCGTTCTTCTTTTCCTATGAATTGGTCGAGATGTTTCTGATAACCGGCCCCTGCTGGATAAATCGCAAAGTGGCTTTCAAACTCAAACAAACCTAAAAAGAAAGATTGGTTAATGGCTTGTTGAAGTTCTGCCATGCTGCTGAGGTAAGCAGCTTCAGCATTATTTGCTTGGCTTTCTTCTATCCAATAAATAAAATCACCACGGATGCCTTGGGAGGTATTATTTGGTTGACCTGTTCTTGCTTTGTGCATTTCACCTGAGTTCTGCAATGCTTTTGCGTGCGTGGCTAATGCTTTGACTTCCCCATTATTTAGAAAGTTTGGCGTGATGGCGTAACCTTGTTTTGCTAGGTTATCAATAATTATTTCGATTGTATTTTGTTGGGAGAGGTGTGACATGCTTCTTATTATAACTTGATGTGTGTTGACGTTCATTTGCTTAATGAGGGTCAATGCGCTAGAATTCGCACCTCTTTTGAAAGACACATAGGCGGTTAGCTCAGTTGGTTAGAGCGCTTGGTCGACATCCAAGAGGTCAGCAGTTCGAATCTGCTACTGCCTACCAGTAATATCAATCACTTAAAATATTAAGCCCGCAAGTATTTTTGATTGGGGGTGCATTGCGTAACAAACGCAATCGTTCATTACTCTCAATTCTTAATTGTAAAACTATACCCGGTAAATATTCGTAACGAGTTTGAATCCCTCAGGGACAAAATACACCAAGTGTTTTTCTAATTATTCATTATTAAGACTCTGTGCTAAAACTTTTGTTGCGATAATATTGATAAGTTATCAACATAAGTATGTTAGTTTTCTATCTTCATGTTTTTTAAGTTGATGAAGTATGGAAAAGATAAACTCCCTATTCTTTGGTATTTTTGCGTTAATTCTTTCAGCCGTTTATTTAGCTACGCTCAATCGAAGTTCAAATAGACCTAATCCGCTGATTAGCCAATATTGGCATATTTCAGTAATTGCAAGAATTTTTGCCTTTGCTTCATGGGGTTTGGCTCCTTATGCGGGGATGTTTTGTTTATTTCTAGCAAATTTTTCTTTTATCTTTTCAGCAATTAATTTACCTATATTTTTTAGAATGTGGAGAGTTAAGGTTTCCAAGAAGTTAATCGCGCCTGCTTATGCATTAATTTTGGTGGTGGCATCCTTATACCTTTATTTTTTATTTCAAGCTAACTCATTCATTAGCAGATTTAATCTGATCGGCTTTACCATTTTATTGATCACACTATGGGAGCTGAAAGAAATTGTCCTTAACGTAAAAATAGAAACCTCCTATCTGCTGAAAGTGATTCTAGTGCTAGCATTTTTGCAGGCCACTCTTTCAATAATGACCCTATATCATTTCAATATTGAAGGACATGAGAATATCAATAATCTTTTGCAAGGGAATGCTCCATCGACCATTTTCCTGTGGGTTACATTAAGCACTCATCTCTTATCATATATTTTAGTGAGCAGTTTTATGTATGAGAAATTGTGGGTTGCTGAGAAGAACACCTATCAAGGATTTATCAATAGTCGGGAGAAACTAGATCTTGCTAAAAAAGAAAAGTATCAAATTGAACTGCTTCTCAAAGAAAAAGAAATACTCTTATTGAAATTACTAAAAGCGAATAAAACCGCTTCAACAGGGGCGCTCGCGGCATCATTTGCACATGAGATTAATCAGCCATTAACAGTGATTCAGCTGAATGCAGAGATGTTGCATGGGATGATTGATGAGTTAAAACAACCATTTGGCATGTCTAAGAAAGATCTAATTAGTGAGATTCTTCAAGCAACCAATAGGGCAGCCTCTACTATTCATTCTCTCAAGTCTATTTTTGTTGGTGTGGACTTCCCCTACTTTCGTAGACGTTTCTTAACTTCCAAATTGTAGCTTTTCAAACGCCATCGGGCTCATCTGTGGACTTCCCCGACTTTCGTAGACGTTTCTTAACTTCCAATTT
>Ga0316229_1001929_pt1 | contig 19257 bp, 13 predicted proteins | sample TBH18023metaG_FD_206011 | JGI IMG/M metagenome (GOLD analysis project Ga0316229, IMG submission 206011) | Freshwater microbial communities from Trout Bog Lake, Wisconsin, USA - TBH18023 | ecosystem: Environmental > Aquatic > Freshwater > Lake > Hypolimnion/Profundal zone | place: USA: Wisconsin... | reverse complement strand
TCTCGAGGCGGTTGGCTTCGCTGTATTCATGATTTTTGTGGCACCCCGGGTCGTGGATCGTCTCGAGCCAGGTATTGAGTTAATGCAGACTCAGGATGCCCCGCTCGTGCTGGCCCTCGCGCTCTGTCTCGGGCTTTCGGTTGCAGCCACCCGCATCGGGATGGCTGCGATCATCGGCGCGTTTTTCGCCGGCATTGCGTTCGCGGATTATTCACCCCGCTGGAACCTGGAACCACGCGCGCAAGCCATCAACCTGTTTCTGTCTCCGTTCTTTTTCTTCACCATGGGATCGCGGCTCGATCTCTCAGTGTTTAACCGCTCGGTTGTCGTGTTGGCACTTTCGCTCTCAGGATTGGCGTTGATCTCAAAGATCCTCGGCTGCGGCCTGCCTCTGTATCGGGAGGGCTGGCGCAGCGTGTTGCAGGTTGGAGTAGGAATGACGCCGCGTGGCGAAGTGGCACTGATCGTGGCACTGATTGGTCTGCAGATGAACATGATCTCGCAACGCGCGTATGCGCTGGTGATCGTGATGACGGCAGTTACAACGATATTGCCGCCTCCATTCCTCCGCGTGCTGTTCAAGCCTGACGACAAAGGCTCCGGCGGTGCCTCTGCTGGCGGAGAGGTAGACGCCGAAGTGCAGATATCCGGGCAATTCGGCTAGTCGCGTCAGCTATAATCCGCTAAGTTCAATTTCCATTGAGGTGAAGTATGGAGTCCTTACAGGGACACGTGGCGCTTGTCACCGGAGCATCGCAGGGGATCGGCCGCGCTTGCGCAGTGGCGCTCGGCAAAGCCGGCGCGACTGTAGCGCTTGCCGCCCGCAACGAAGAGAAGCTGAAGGAAGTGGCGGCGCAGATCGAATCCGACGGCGGCAAAGCCGTGGCGTTCCAACTCGACGTGAGTTCTGAAGACGCCATTAAATCAACGGTAAAAACGATTTCCGCGCAACTCGGAAAAATCGACATCCTCGTGAACAACGCCGGAATTACTCGGGACAATCTGCTGCTGCGAATGAAACGCGCTGATTGGGACGACGTATTGACCACGAATCTGAGTGCGCCTTTTCTGCTAATCCAGGCAGTGCTCAGCGGCATGCTGAAGCAGCGCTGGGGACGAATCATTAACATCACCTCCATTGTTGGAGAGGTAGGCGCGGCAGGGCAGGTGAACTATGCTTCGTCGAAGGCTGGACTTATCGGCCTCACGTTTTCTGTAGCCCGCGAAGTCGCTTCGCGCAACATCACCGTGAACGCCGTTGCCCCCGGATACATTGCCACGGCTATGACGGAGGCACTCACTGACGCCCAGCGAGAGGCGATTACTGCTCAGATTCCGCTGGGACGCCAAGGCTCGGATTCAGACATCGCCAACGCCGTGCTTTTTCTCGCCAGCAATGAGGCAAGCTACATTACCGGACACGTACTTGATGTGAACGGCGGAATGCTGATGCGCTGAGACCCGAGGGCAAACCAGTGTCTAAGCAGCGGGCGTAATCCGCTGCTTTTCGCTTTCCTTCTTCCCGCGGTCGATCTGCCTGCATTCTTTTTCCAACTGCTTCAGTTCCAGTTCCTCTTGAATGACCTTTGCTGAGACCCGGTCTTTCTTTGCCTCCAGCTTGGTTTGTGCGAAGAGGCCCATATAGAGATTGGCTATATAGGGCAGGGAGAAGAAAGCCAGCAGTGTTCCTCGCCAGTCCTGAAAGATGAGATGAAAGCGAGTTAACAGCAGAAAGAACACCGTAACGTAGTGGCTGAAGCAATACTCACACGAGAAGATGTAAAAGAATTTTCGCTGCAACAGCCGCGAGTCTTCCTGTCCGCGCCGCACGCAATATTCGCGGGGTTCGCGAAATATCTCCTCATGCGTCACAGTCCAGGAGACGCTGGCGATCGGCAAAGCAATCAGCAGCAAGTAGATAATCTGGGTTCCAAGGGTCACCCATGGTTGGATGCGGTGAACGCCAGTCGGCGCTTACCCCGCCCAATATCGGTATGCCATCAGGCACAGGCACGCAAGCAATGCCACCAGCAGCACGGACGGAATAAAGGATGACTCCGGCTCGATTGTGGACGGTTGCTGAAGCTGTTGGCTGATCTGCAGCGCTTCGCCCTCTATTTGCCCTTTGCCCTGCCCGGTGCGAGCCTGATCGGAAGCCTGCCGCATAGACTCACGCAGCACCTCCAGTGGCGATCCTTTGCGCGTACCCGGAGTGGGCTTGGGAGCGTTGGCCCTTTTTCTGGCACCAAGGATCTGCGTAACTGCCACGAACAGCACGATGAGAATGACACGGATCAGCGCCGGATTGAGAGTGAATTTTGGCATCGCGTCACCTTGTGCCGTAGTGTACGAGGAATTCCCGCTTGTATCCAGTCTGTCTTCCGTGGAAGCTGTTTCTTCTTGCCTCGGAACTCATTACAATGAGCACCTTTGGAGGAATCATCGTGCGCCCCATAAAAATTGTGATTGCAATTGCCGTGATGACCGTGTTGGCTGCGGCCCAGAGCACGCCAGGAACGGCCAAAACGCAGGAGTCAAAGATGAGCAGCAAGCAGTCAAAACCCACGGTTGCAGATGCTGAGAAGTTCATCGTGGAAACCGAGTCCACTCTGAGCGAACTGAGCATCAAGCTCGCCCGGGCACAATGGGTTCAGGCCACCTTCATCACGGATGACACCGAGACAATTTCAGCCGATTACAATGAGCGCCTAATTGCTGAACTGACTCGCCTGGCACCCGAGGTCAAGCGGTTCGACGGCGTCAAAATGCCACCGGTGCTCGCGCGTAAATTCCTGCTGCTGAAGCTGCAGCTCTTCTCGTTGGAGAATCCGAAGGAGCGCGAAGAATACACCAAGCTTGTCAGCTCTCTGGAAGGCGAATACGGCAAAGGCAAATACTGCCCTAAGGCAGGTAAGTTTGCCGGAAAGTGCCTGCCGATCGGTGAGATCGAAAAAATAATGGCGACCTCGCGCGATCCGGAAGAGTTGAAGGAGCTGTGGGTGGGATGGCATGCCATCGGCGCCCCGATGCGCACCAAGTACGCCCGGTACATTGAACTGCAGAATAAGGGCGCACGCGAACTTGGATTCAAGGACATGGGTGCGCAATGGCGTAGCAATTACGACATGACACCCGAGCAGTTTTCCGCCGACACCGAGCGCCTCTGGCAGCAGGTGCGTCCGCTCTATGAGTCGTTGCACACCTATGTCCGCAATCAACTGGTGAAGCAGTACGGCGCACAGGCGACGGATGCAAACGGAATGATTCGCGCTGATTTGCTGGGAAATCCCTGGGCGCAGGAGTGGGGAAATATCTATCCTTTGGTGGCCCCGGCCAACAACAAAGGCGCTGGCTACGACCTTACCGAACTGCTGAAGGCCAAGAAGGTGGACGAACTTGGAATGGTTCGTTATGGTGAAAACTTCTTCAAGTCACTCGGTTTCGCACCGCTTCCTGAAACCTTCTGGGAGCGATCGCAATTCATCAAGCCACGCGACCGCGAGGTCGTCTGCCACGCCAGCGCCTGGGACATCGATAACAAGGACGATCTCCGTCTCAAAATGTGTATCGAGATTCGGGACGAGGATTTCGTAACCATACACCATGAACTTGGCCACAACTTCTATCAGCGCGCTTACAAAAACCAGCCTTTCCTGTTCGTGAACGGCGCCAACGACGGTTTCCACGAAGCCATTGGCGATACGATCGCGCTCTCGATTACGCCGGAATACCTGAAACAAGTAGGCCTGATCGAAAAGGTTCCTGAGAGCGATGACACCGCTCTGCTGCTAAGCCAAGCCATGGACAAGGTTGCATTCCTGCCGTTCGGTTTGATGATTGACCAGTGGCGCTGGAAGGTTTTTTCCGGCGAGATCAAGCCAGCCGAATACAACGCCGGATGGTGGCAACTGCGGGCCAAGTATCAGGGTGTTGTGCCGCCGGTTGCTCGCACCGAAGCCGACTTTGATCCGGGAGCCAAGTACCACGTCCCGGCCAATGTGCCCTACACGCGGTATTTTCTGGCGCAGATTCTGCAGTTCCAGTTCTATCGTGCCATGTGCCGCGAGGCCGGCCAAACCGGACCGCTGCATCGCTGCTCGTTCTACAACAACAAAGCCGCCGGTGCGAAGCTCGAGGCCATGCTGCAACTCGGCCAAAGCAAGCCCTGGCCAGAGGCGCTGAAAACATTGACCGGAGATGAGCAGGTAGATGCTGGTGCAATGATGGAGTACTTTGCCCCACTGAAGAAGTGGCTCGATCAACAGAACGCCGCTGCCGGAGTGAAGCCCGGTTGGACCGTGCCCGCAAAATAGTCGCTGCAGAAACAAGCCGGGTGCCCCAGGTTCGCGCCGCGCTCTTGGTTCTTGCGGCGATAACCTGGGAGTGTACAAGGCCCGCAGCAAGAGCGGTCGCAGGGCAGGCCGTCCCACCTTAACCGCGCAAAAGAAAGAGCGCGCGGCGAAGATGGGGCACCCGCCCGCGTTTTCTGGAGACGCCGTGCTTAGCCTTGCTCTAGCGGCTGGAAGGTGTGAGCCATCGGGTGATCATCCCGAGAAGCGAGAGCAGCAACGCACCCCAGAACGCCGGCACGAAGCCGTGGACGATAAATCCGGAAACGAAACTTGAGGCGAACATTAGCATCAGGGCGTTGATGATCAGCATAAAAAGACCGAGGGTGAGCAACGTAAGCGGAAAGGTCACGATCTTGAGAAAAACCCCGAGTGTGGCATTCACCAGGCCGATCACAAGGGCGGCGATTAACGCGGAGCGCAGGCCATCCACGTGAAAGCCCGGCACCACATGCGCAACTATCAGCAGCAAAACTGCACTTGTAATCCATCTCACAAGTAAGTGGATCATAGAATTTACGATGCCTTTCCGTGCCCGTGCGGTTTCAAACTCGGGCTTATGTTCCTGATCCGTTACACGCAGCCGCGGGAGGCTTTCTCAATGTCCAGCGCTAGAAGATATTCCTTGAACGCCGGGCCCAGATCCTCGCGTTGTAATGCATATTCCACGGTAGCTTTCAGGAAGCCCAGCTTATCACCTGCATCATGGCGCTTGCCTTCAAAGACGAAGCCATAAATCTTTTCGTATCTCAGCAGCTTTTTCAGCGCATCGGTCAGTTGCAGTTCTCCACCTGCGCCTGGCGTGATCGTTTCAATCATCTCAAAAATGCGCGGGGTGAGCACGTAGCGGCCGATGATCGCCAGGTTCGAGGGAGCTTCTTCGAAGTTTGGCTTCTCCACCATGTCAGAGATTTCGTAGAGACGGCCATTGAACCCCGGTACTTCCTTTGCATCCAGTACGCCGTATGCGGAGATTGCCTTGCCTTCCACAATCTGAGTCGCAATCACCGAACATTGTTTCTCGTCGTATACGTCGATCAGTTGTTTCAGGCACGGATTATCAGGCGAATCCACCAAATCATCGGGCAGTATCACTCCAAACGGTTCGTTGCCCACCAACCGCTGCGCCATCAACACGGCGTGGCCCAGTCCTAGCGGTTCCTTTTGGCGACAGGTGCTTACGTGCGCCATTCGCGCCACCTGCTGCGCAGTCTCCAGCAGCTCTGATTTATGGCGCTTGGCGAGCGAGTACTCCAGTTCAAAGCTGATGTCGAAATGGTCTTCCATGACGGCTTTGCCGCGCCCCGTCACGATGATGATCTCGTCACAACCGGAGGCAATCGCTTCCTCTACACCGTATTGAATGATTGGCTTATCGACGACCGGCAACATCTCCTTTGGCATGACCTTGGTTGCCGGCAGAAACCGCGTGCCCATGCCTGCGGCAGGAAATACCGCTTTCCGAACTTTCATGCTCATCGTTTCACCCGATAGGAGATTGGGAACAAATCATTGTAGTCGCACCGCTCGCAACTGCACAGCGTTTGCTTTCACAGTGCAGGCGAATCATTGCCAAGCATCACCTTCCGCACGACCTTCACCGGTGGCGCGCCCTGCTGTAGGAAGCGGTCGTGAAACTCCTGCATGGAGAACTTCGCGCCCATCTTCTGTTTGTAGTCCTCGCGCAGCTTTAGAATTTCCAGCTTTCCGAGCGTGTACACAAGATAAGTTGGATCGCTCGTGCCCCGCTTGGTCTCCCGATAAGAAACCTCGTGGGTCTGCCTTCCCTCGTTTTCGAAGAACTTTACGCCCTGGTCAAACGTCATTTTGCCGGTGTGCATTTCAATGCCCACAACAAAGCGCGCATCGCGCAGCAGGGCATCCTGTAGTTGCCCAAGACGCAGCTTCAAGAACGCGATGTCTTTCTCCTCCGGGACTCCAGAGGTTCGGCCATATCCCTCGTCCAGCATCATCTGTTCGGTGTAGTGGGCCCAACCTTCTTCGTCAGACCCGCAGATCAGAATTTTTCGCGTCTTGCTGACCGGTGCAACCTGCAACACCAGGTATTGCACATAGTGTCCGGGGTATGCCTCGTGGATCGACGTGCTCGTGATGGTTCCGCGATTAAAGCCCTCCAGCCAGCTTTTGGTGCGGTCTGCCGTCCAATCTTTCTCCGGCAAGGTGACATTGAAAAACGCCTCTTTCGCGACCTTTTCCCATGGCCCTGGAGTTTCCATCGAAGCAGAGGTCAACGCACGCATAAACGGGGGTGTCTCTTCGACGATCGGCAAAACGGGCGACGGAATGTCCAACAGTTTCTTGTCGAGAATGAATTTGCGCTCGCCTTCAAGGCTGTCGCGAAATGCCTGGAGCAGTTTGTCAGCGGCAGGATGATCCTGCTCTGCATCTTCCAGAATCTGCTCCGGAGTTTTCGATGGATCGATCAGCTTTGCAACTCTACTAAATTCCTTCTGATTGCGCGCAAGGTCGGCCTTGCCAATGGTCAGAAGCTTGTCCAGCGGAATATCCACCATCTCTTCATACTGCAGTTTGCGCGCATAGTTGGCAGCTCCGATGCGAAAGTCGCCGTTCGACTTCGGCAGCATGTCATGCTGCAGAAACTCGCGGTAACTTTTGAGTTCGGCCAAAACTTTGGCGTTCGCTGCGTGAAACTCCGCAAGCAGTGTTTCGTCTTTCACGTCTTTGAACGCGGCTGGCACATCACTCTCGAAGAAGCTCGAAATTCCGGGCAACTGCTCAATGGCAACTTCTGTGTACACCTTCGGCGGATTCTTAAGGTTTGCGTGCGCCGCAGCAAACACTGCCGGCATCTGACGCTCACGCGCGACCAGTAAGCGCATTCGCTCTTCCTGCGATGCAAAGTTGCGGCTTATGATGACAAATGCCGAACCGGAAATGCCGCTGGAATAAATGTCAGGATTGCGCTGCCACATGCGAATGTCTTCGAGTTCCAGTAATTGTGCATGCAGCCAGTTCTCGATCAACCGAGCGTCGATCTGCTGTTCGGGCTTCAGTTTGGTTCGGTCGATTTTTGCCAATTGTGCGAGTGTTGCATGGCACCACTTTGTCTGTTCGGTAATCGCTTTCTGCGAGTAGTCTTCGAGCTTCGCGTCATATTGGTGCATTCCGAGTTGCGTCCCACGGGTAGGATTGGCCTTCAGATATTGATCGAAGGTCGCATCTACGAATGCATCAAAATTCTTACCGCCGTTGTTCTGTGCGAGTGAAGATACGCAGAGCGAAATCAGCAGCAGTCCTGCGGCAGCAAATCGAATCATTTCTAACCTCGTTTGTTTCGGAATAATTTCGGTGTCAAGCTTTTTTACTGCGCCGGAGCCGATCACGCACGGGCGGGCTCTGCTTCAAATCCTTCCAGCAGTTTACGTAAGCCGTTCAACACCTCATCGGGCCGAACCGCCTTCAAAGAAAACTTCAGAATCCCCTGCGGCGTGAAAACCACGCCCTTGTGTTTTGCCACGAGTTGCATAATCTTCTGCGGATCGGCTTCGGCCGTCTGGGTGAACTTTACGCTTACCTGGTCCCGTTTGCGCTCGATGCTGGCGACGCCGAGGCGCTGACACTCTAAACGGAGATGCGCATACTGCAACAGGTGCTGTACCGCCGCTGGAGGCTCGCCATAGCGGTCGCGCAGCTCGTTAGCCACGTCGCTCAACTGCTTTTCGTCAGTCACGGCCGCAACCCGTTTGTAGATGCGGAGGCGCTGGTTTTCCTCGCGGATATACTCGTTGGGAATGCGGATGTTCAAGCCAAGGTTCAGCGCCGTATCGAGCGCCTCCTGCACGTTTTCGCCCTTTAACTCACGAATCATCTGCTCAAGCATCGTGGTGTACATCTCAAAGCCAACCGCTTCGATATGCCCGCTTTGTTGGCCGCCCAGCAGGTTACCCGCTCCGCGCAGTTCCAGGTCAAGCGCCGCGATCTTGAATCCCGCACCAAGGTCGCTAAACTCTTTCAGCGCCGCCAGCCTGCGTCTTGCCAGGTCGTTCAGTTCGCGATCCGGAGGCACCAACAGGTACGCGTAGGAGCGCCGGTTCGAACGTCCCACACGTCCACGAAGTTGGTAGAGTTCGCTCAGTCCATGCCGGTCTGCACGGTTGATGATGATGGTGTTGCAGAGCGGAATATCAAGTCCATTCTCAATGATGGTGGTGGCTACCAGGATGTCAGCCTCGTGCCGCATAAAGGCCAGCATTACCTTCTCCAGTTGACCCTCGCCCATTTGTCCGTGGCCCACCAAGATGCGGGCCTTGGGAGTCAGTATGTGCAGCTTCGCGGCGATTTCGAAAATCGACTCCACGCGATTGTGTACAAAATAGACCTGCCCGCCGCGCTCCAACTCCTGTTCAATCGCGGAGCGAATCAGTTTTTCATCCCACGTCGCTACCACCGTCTGAATGGCCAGCCGGTCACGAGGCGGCGTCTCAATTACGCTCATGTCACGCAACCCAAGCATGGACATATGCAAGGTGCGCGGAATTGGCGTAGCCGACAGGGTCAGCACATCCACTTCCTTGCGCAACTGCTTGAGCCTCTCCTTGTGCCGCACGCCGAAGCGCTGTTCCTCGTCGATAATCACCAGTCCGAGATCCGGGAACTTGACGTCCTTGGAAAGCACGCGGTGGGTGCCCACCAGGATATCTACTTTACCGTTCTCAACCTTCTCGACGATCTCCTTCTGCTGCTTCGGAGTACGGAAGCGCGAGATCATTTCGATATTCACCGGAAACGCGGCGAACCTGCGCTTGAAGGTCTCGTAGTGCTGGAACGCCAGGACCGTAGTAGGGGCCAGTACGGTGACCTGTTTGCTATCATTCACCGCCTTGTAGGCGGCACGCATCGCGACCTCGGTCTTGCCGTATCCCACATCGCCGCAGAGCAGGCGATCCATGGGCTGCTGCCCTTCCATGTCGCGCTTGATGTCTTCTACCGCTGCAGTCTGGTCGTCGGTGGCGTTGTATTCAAATGCATCTTCAAACTCGTGCATGAACTGGCTGTCAGCGGAGTACTGAAATCCGTTTGCCGTTTTGCGTTGCGCGTAAAGTTTCAACAGCTCGTCGGCCATGTCTTGCATGGCCTTCTTCACCCGCGCTTTGGTCTTCCCCCACTGCTGGGTGCCCAGGCGATTGAGGATGACGTGCCCGCCCTCGGCTGAACGATATTTCTGCACCAGGTCCAACCGTGTCAGCGGAACGTACAGCCGCGCCCCTTCGGCGTATTCCAACACCATGAATTCTGTCTTCGAGCCGTCCGCCTGCGGAATCTCACGCAAGCCCTGATATTGGCCGATGCCGTGCTCCACGTGTACCACGTAGTCGCCAACCGCAAGGTCGCGGAAGTCTGACAAAAATGCCGAAGTCTTGGAGCGCTGGCGCGGTTGCCGCGGTGCACCGGCCTCGGAATCGTCAAACAAATCGTTCGCGCCAAACAGCACCAGCTTCGCATCCGGCAGTGCCATGCCCGCCGGCACATAGCCATAGATCAGCGTGGTTGCCGCGCTCTCATCGTTGAAATAAGTGGCTTCCTCACTGACCGCGGCTGCTTTGGCCCGCATCCCGAGCCGATACGGCACCTGGTACTCATTGAAAATATCCGCCAGCCGTTCCAGTTCACCCATGGAGCCCGCTGCCAGCAATACGCGCTCTCCTGCCCCGGAGAGTTTCTTCACTTCCTCCAGCAGCTTCGGCACGTCTCCGTGAAATCGCGGCGTGGGACGCGCCCCGAACTCCACCAGCTCAGGGCCCTCGCTCGATGCAAGTCCAAGTTGCTCCACATCCAGCCCATTGGTCAGCGCCACGCGGACGCGCCACTCGTCGGGCGTTACGTACAGTTCTTCCGGACGCACCAGGTTTCCCACGCCGCTACGCTCGTGTGCGTCGGCCAGTCGCATCCACCATGCATCGTGATCTTCGGCCAGCTTCTCCGGTTCATCGAGCAGTACGGCGGCGTCCGCCATCAGGTCAAAAATTGTGTTCTCCGCGCCTGCAACGGGAGAGAAAAACTCCCATCCCGGAAACACCGTCACTCCGCCTGCACGCGCCGCGTCTTGCAGTGCTTCTTCGCTTCCGGTGACTCGTTTTCCGCTGAGCCGCGCATTGATCGTCGCCAGCAACTCCTCAGTCACCGGAGTTTCCGTCAGCGGCAGCAGGACAGCTTCTTCCAATCCCGTCGCCGAACGCTGGGTCACGGGGTCAAAGCGCCGCAGCGACTCGACCTCGTCGCCGAATAGTTCAATGCGGACCGGTCTTTCCATCTCCGGCGAATACACATCCAGAATCCCACCGCGTTGCGCGTATTCACCTTGCTGCTCAACCACATCGGTCTGCCGGTACCCCACAATATTCAGGTGCTGTACCAGTTGTTCCAGGTCGAGCCAATCACCCTTGCGCACAGTCCGAGCCAGGTTGCGGTAGTACTCTGCGTCCCGCAGACGAATCGCCGTAGCCGCAAATGGAGCCACGACAAGCGATGCCGCGCCGCTGGCAATCCGCCAGAGCGCACGCGCGCGCATCTCCTGGATCTCGGGATGCGGAGAAAGATTTTCAAAGGGAAGAACGTCTCGCGCCGGAAGGTAGGCCACCGAATCGGCAGTTGCCGCGCCGGTCATCTCGCACAGGCTTTGCAAGAGGGGCAGCAACTCTTCTGCCGTGCGGTTGTCTCCAACCACCAAAAGCAGAGGCTTGCCCGAAGCCCGATGCAGCAATGCGTAATGCAGAGCCCGCGCCGTGGGCGTCAATCCGGACACACGGATACGCCCCGCGCCTCCCTTTAGATGGGCTGTTGCACGTTGAAAACTGGAGGTTGTTTCGGCGTCCGCGAGCAACTCGCGAACGAACGGTAGGATCATCTCCCCACCATTCTATAGCGGTTCCATGGTTGCTGTATGCACAACGGCCTGAGAGTGTCATCCTGAGCCTCGGCGAAGGACCCCAGCGCAGCTCAAGTCTCTCGCGCAGCCCCAGGCTTTTCAGCCAGCAATCGACTCTATTTGTCTTCAATCTCACTGGATACAGCTTCCTCGTTTTATCGTAAATTTGAGGCGGTCTTTCAGAATCAAGTTAAAATTGACCATGACCGCATTCCGAATTGCGCTCGCCAATATTCGGTTTCCGGCGACCCCAGAGGAGTCGATTCGCTTGGCGGAACAGGCCATCGCTCAAGCCTCCATCGAGCGCGCCGGCCTTATCTGCTTTCCGGAATGTTTCATCCCCGGCTATCGAGGTCTGGGAAAAACGGTTCCACCACCCGACTCTGCATTCCTCGAGCGCGCCTGGGCGGCCATCGCATCGGCCGCAGCAAGAGCAAGCGTCGCTGTTGTTCTCGGCACCGAACGCATTGTCGATGGCGCACTGTTGGCCACCGCTCTGGTCATCAATCAGGATGGGCGGATTGCAGGTTTCCAGGACAAGGTTCAACTCGACCCTTCTGAAGACGATATCTATTCGCCCGGTTCTGGAAGGCGAGTTTTCCAAACTGGCCCACTAACATTTGGCATCGTGATCTGCCACGAGGGTTGGCGCTATCCGGAAACGGTGCGCTGGGCGGTCCAACACGGCGCGCAAATCGTGTTCCATCCTCATCTTCACGAGGCCGAGCCCGGCGGGTACGTGCCCTCGAGTTTCGCCGACCCCGCAAACTCGTTCCACGAGAAAGCAGCACTATGCCGCGCCGCCGAAAACACCTGCTATTTTGCCACCGTAAACTATGCGAGCGTTGGGTCGCCAACCACTTCCGCAGTGGTGCGTCCGGATGGGACCCTGTTCAGCTACCAACCATACGGTAAAGAAGGGTTGCTCATCGCCGACGTTGATCTCACAGCGGCCACCGGTCTCCTCGCTGCACGCTATAAACCTGTTTAGTAATGACCTATGATCTCCCATTGAATTCGTGGGTGTCATGGGCCGTTTTTGTCCGTAGCTGGGGTAAACTTCTATCGATTTGTGGCAATACCTGATCGTTTCATTCGACTGGCGCCGGGCGTTCGAGAGGGACCGCAATGCATTTGAAGACAAGGCTGACGGAGAAGCTCGGGATCGAGCACCCAATACTTCTGGCACCCATGAACGTTTTGGCGGGCGGGAAGCTTGCTGCCGCGGTGTCCATCGCAGGCGGGCTTGGCATCATCGGCGGAGGATATGGCGACTCCGATTGGCTAGAACAGCAATTCGCGGCAGCAGGGAATGCACGGGTTGGCTGCGGGTTCATCACCTGGTCGATGGCGCGGGATCCGAAGCTTCTCGATCAGGTTCTGGCCAAGCAACCGGCGGCTCTGATGCTCTCCTTTGGGCAGGTCGAACCACACGCGTCGCGCATCAAGGCACAAGGAGTGCCGCTGATCTGCCAGGTGCAGGGGATGAGGTATCTGCGCGAAGCGGTCGATGCCGGCGCCGATATCATTGTTGCTGAGGGTTGTGAAGCCGGCGGTCACAGCGGCCACCGAGGCCTGTTCACGCTTGTTCCAGAAGCTGCCGACTATCTCGCCAGGCGCTCACCCGATACCGTTCTGGTCGCGGCAGGCGGCGTGGGGGACGGTCGCGGCCTTGCCGCGGCGCTTATGCTCGGTGCAGACGGTGTTCTTGTCGGAACGCGCTTTGTCGCCAGCCGGGAGTCGGAAGCGCCGGAGGGATTTCGCCAGGCGATCATTCGCGCTGACGGGGACTCCACGATGAAATCGACCTCGGTTGACATCGCTCGGAAGCGTTACTGGCCCAATCCGGAGTTCGTCGTTCGCGTTCTGAAGAACACTTTTGTCGCCAAGTGGCATGGTCGCGAGCGCGAGATGGAGAAGTCAATCGATATTGAGTATGAACGCTTCTGGGCTGCCTTTAAGGCGGGGGATGCGGATAATTCGGGTGTACTCATGGGTGAGGTTTCCGGAATAATTCGTGATGCGCCGCCAGCCGCAGAGATCGTCAAAAGCATGGTCGCCCAGGCTTGCCATTTCCTGGGTTCGCACTCGCGCAACATTGTCCCCTAGAAAGTATTACCCAAACCGACTTGCAGGAAGATCGTTGTCGATTCGTTATGAAGTTCCCCCCTGGAACTATGGGAGACAGTGTACGTTAGTTGCCCTCTTGGTCGCTTAGCTCCCTATCTCAGCCTGAAACACTGAGCGCCTGATCTTCTTGGGCTTCCACCTGCCTCGAAAGCTTCACCACATCGATTGCAAGCAGCGTGATGTCATCTTGTGCCAGCGCCGCGGACTGCCATTCACGTACTTCGGCCAGAATACGTGCTGACAACTCCTGCGCATTTTGTGATCGGTTATCCCGAACGATTTGCTCCAGCTTACGATCGCCAAAGGGTTCGCCACCTGCGTTTTCGGGTTCTGTAACGCCGTCGGTGTAGAGAAGAAAGCGATCCTCATCAGCGAGTGGAATGTCGCACACGGGATAGCTGCAGCCGGGCATGACGCCAAAGAGTAAACCATTACTTTCGACGCGGGTAAACGTTGCATCAGCAGCGCGCCAATGAAGCAGAGGTGGATGTCCGGCGGCAGAGTATCGAGCGGTGCAGGCTGCGGTATCGATCCAAAGATACGCGGCGGAGACGAGTTGTCCGCAAAGGTGATTGGAGAGAATATTCCCGAGCCGGCCCAGCACTTCCGCCGGGTCACCGGCACAGTTGTTCACTGATTGCACCGCGACCTTAATCATGGAGGCTATCAGCGCGGCGGGCACGCCGTGTCCGCTGACATCGGCGACGAAAAATCCAATGTGCCGGTCATCGACCTTGATGAACTCGTAGAAGTCACCGGCGACAGCCGTCATTGGTTCGTACGTGGCCGCAATGCGTAGACCTGGAATTTCGGGGGCGCTGCCTGGAAGAATGGAAAACTGCAACTGGCGAGCGATTTCAAGCTCTTTGTCGATTGCGAGCAGGCGGCTCTCGTTGCTGACGATCATGGTTACGGCGGTGTATCCAAACGACCCCAGGAGGACCGCAAAGCCCAGCGAACTGACGAATGCAGGGTTGTTCCAGTGCATCACGTTCGCAAGGTTGGCATAGAGTGCTTGCCCTGCGAAAACCGCTGTTCCCACGGTGAGCACGCGATGGCCGGAAACGACCATGTATTGTCGCGAAAGCTTGGGGGTGGCAGCCACCGCTACCAAAATAGTGACGGTAATGACTGCAAGCAGGTTGTTGGGAACCAGGAAAGAGTCTTCCACTCCGGAAGCAAGGAACCTGGAGATGCCAGCAACGGCGACCAGTAGATCGGCCGCTATCAACACCCGCAAGACAGTCCGCAACTTGCCCAGACTTAGATCCAAAAAGGAAAGCGTACCCACAACTACGAGCAGGTAAGAGATCAGAACAATCAGCAACGGTATGGCGGAACGTAAGGAATCGGGCAGAGCTGCTGCAAAGGCTTGCGAGCGGGCAAGTTCGTTCACACCAAACATTCCGCTCCACATGCCGAGCCATACGAGAATTCGTACGCCCTCCCAACGACGGATCGCAGCGGTGGAAAATGCTATCAGTCCGAGGAGCACGAAGAAGGTGCCGGAGACAATATCCGTGAGTTCGCCACGCAGCAAGGACGTAACTTCAGCTTCAGCGCTCATGGCGACCCGTGAGCGATGCGGCCCAACGCGTAGCACAGGCAGAGCCACTGGACGCTAGTGGATATCTAGATGGCATAAAGCAAATCATTGTAGCGGTTTGCTCGTGCTGTACCTAGTTCGAATCGTAATACTGGCGCACAAAAAGAAAATGGGGTGAACAACCCAAGTCCTGCGTTGGGCCGATCACCCCGAAACCGAGGGATAAAACGCCAAAAGTCAGGCACAAACCATTAAAGTTCCACGTGTAGCCGCATCCCTGGCACTACAACGGGGCCGCGATCGCGATTGTACCCGGGATTCCAGATGCGCTGCACATCCACGCTGAGGAAGATTCCGCGCCATGCGTGAAACGTGTAGTACGCCTCGAAAATATTTTCTCGCCCATAACGCAGACCGCCGTCTCCGAGCAGGAAGCCCAGCCCGCCATTCTGCAAGTATTGTTGATGAACTGCGGAGATTCCGTTCGTTACCATCGCCGCGCCGATTTTATCCAGCTTGCGATGCCAACGTCCGCCTGCCAGATCCATCCCCAGTGCCGCGGTGGAATTCACCTCCGTGTAGGCAAACGATTCGTGGCGGCCTTCGTTCCAGCCCAACCGGACAAATGCCCGCAGATCGCGCGGCAACTCCTGCTCTGCATTGAAGCCGAAGCCGTACTTCACGGCGCCCTGGCGACGGGTATTTTCGATGATCGGGCGAACGTCCACTCCAGCCTTGTAGCGCGCAACCGCCTCGCGGTAGTCGCCCATGTCTGCGTGGTTTTCATACGCCAGCAGCCGCACCGTGCTCTTACGGTTCTTCAGCAACGACGGGCGCAATTCCAATTCGTAGTTTTCGGCTCGCGCCCGCCGTAGATTCCAGTCGAGATCAAGTCCGTTGGCTACCTTCGGCATGAGCATTTCGCCAAACCGGAAACCCCAGCCCGCGCTCTGGTACTCCGCGAGAAATCCATAGGTGTAGCCGCGCGTATCTGCCGCATAGTCGTATGCGCCGTTGGCGTCCGCAGTCCAGTTCAGAAACTGCAAATGGCTGTCGCTTCCCACTCCATTCACGTCGAAGAAGTCCACCGTGCTTAACTTGCCGAAGCGCAACTCGAGCCTGCGCTCGGGCGCACTGGTGGCCAGCGCGAAAGGGCCGCGCTCGACTGCAACGTTTTTCGCCGACAAGCGAACGGTTTGATGGAACTGCACCCGGGCCAGGTACGGTGCCTGACCGAGATCGGGGTTGCGAACCACATCGAGATTGGTAAATCCGGCTAACCCCAGCGCATCGCTGATTCCACGCCCTCCGGTTGACTCCACATCTAGCAGCACTTCGGCGCCACGCCCCAACTGGTATCCCAGAAAGAGAGTTTCCACGTTGGAGGTCGCATGTTCACCGGTGGCATGAAGGCTGTGGGGGCCGCTGTATGCCGCACGAAAGTCCGGATGTGCCTGAAAGACAACGTTTGACTGGCCGCTTACCCACCAGCGCGCGGTCTGCGAATGCGGAAACATAGTTGCAATTTCGCCGGAATTCCCAGGAGGTGTAGACGCGTTGTCCTCCTGTGCGAAACATAGGGGAGCATAGAAGAGCACGGTAAGTATGAGGAGCGCAATTGCCGGTAAAAGAGTATTTCTTCGGATGATGAACGGTAAAGAGGTCGGCACGGATACTTCTTTCTTCTTTCATCCAGCCTGGAACGGGTAGAACCACCGGCACGGTGAAAGCTTAATTAAGACTGAAATGAAAATGCTTTTCAATTCCAGAATACCCGTTACCCCTTGTCTCCGGTGTGACCACTATCACGACCCACCGTGACCTTTACTGAGCCGCGCCGTTGCCCGCCGGTGTTCGCTGCGTCCCAGCCACAAACGGAACCACCTTCGCACGGAGTTGTTCCATCAACTCCCAATCCTCACGAAAAAAAACAAGCGTTTCCCGATTCTTCGTCTTCTTGCGCAATTCGGCACCTACGCGCGACAGCGCCAGCAGATATCCCATTTTCGCGTCAGAGGAAGGTTCCACCAAGGTATTTGCACTTAAGCCGACCTTCGGGTGAGACTGGCCATCTCGCGGGCTTAACCACAAGCCACCTTTGTCGTCCATGGTGATCCAACTCGTGGAGATCATCTGGCGAGTAACATTTCTCAAATTATTTAGATTGCTCGCATAGCCTTGTTCGACTGCTTCGGCCTCATACTGCTGAACGTTGGTATTGTAGCCTGACCATTCTTCACTGGTGCCCAGCGCATTGTTACGCACGGCGCGGAGTTTCTGCTTGTACTCTTTTTCCAGCTCCCGATTCCCGTTTTCGCGAGCCTCCTGGAGCGACACTTCCAGCCCGATCACTTCATCCACCGGTCGGCGATTTAATTCCAGTTCCGGATTGAACCGTCCCGTCGTCAAATAGCTGCCAGCGAACACTGCAAGTTCCTCGGGAAGAACAACTGCCAAGGGAAGCCGCCAGCGATTGGCACGGTAGAGCTGTTCCATCCCCTTGCGATTGTCTCGGCTCGACGGCCACTCGCCCGGAATCTGAGAGAAGCGGACCACGTGAAACCCGAGTTCGGGACGCTTCACGCCATAATGTGCAAACGACTTTGCAATTGCCTTCGGACTGGTCATCCAGAAATCATTGATACGGTCGGCTTTCGCGGCCCCAGGGAAGTACGTATTCACTACGTCGCGCGCAAAATCCGCGCAATTGTAAGTGAACCCGTTGTAGTGACCCACGTTCCCGGCACGGTTGAACTTCTCGATCAGGGCGCGGTCTTGCGCTGGAGTCGTCTTCGCCATGAACACGTAAATATCCCGTTCAAAGGTCGACCCCACCGTTTCACGCCAAAGAGCTTCGGGGTTCGTCGCGCAGTTTCCGATACATAAACTCGCCAAATATTTCTGGCGGTAGCGTTCCTGCAGCATCCAGCGCACCGTCTTGCTTGCGAAAAGCGGTCGCGCGGAGGCGTCTTCCACGCCATACAGGTAGATATTCAACGGGATTGCGTTCCACTCATACGAACGGTCTTCGTCAAAGGAGCGGTAGTTGCTGAGGACGACTCCGTTCTCACCCGGATTGCACATCCTCAACTCCACCGGAGAGGCCATGCAAACACCAGACAGATAAACCGCGGAATGCCCCGCTCCCGTCCACTTTGAGGCTCCCTCTCGCAGGGCCTCGTTCAGCATCAGGCCAACGTCAGCGTGCATTGCGCTGCCGAGCGATAAAAGCAGCGCGGCAATTTCGATAATTCGAATTAATGATTGCGTTAGTTTTCTCATGATTCCAACTTCTATATTTTCTCCGGTCAGCACTACAAAAAAGCTCGCGGCAGCCCGTTCTTATAACCGCCTCAAGCTATTTGGCTCTTTTCCGGCATTCCCCTGGTGAGCGAAACTTGCATCCATCACCTCCGTCATGGGATGCTGCTCACGGCCCTTTTCGCGTTGTCTAAATTACAAACACGCGATATTCCGTTTTGTGGTGCTACCTTTGATTCTAAACTTTTCCGTGCTGGTTGGTCTCCGTGACTAGAAAACTAGATATCTCGAATTCTCTGCAGCAACGTGCCGAAACATTGTTTCCTGGCGGCGTCAACTCCCCAGTGCGTGCATTTCGCGCCGTTGGTGGCGAGCCGCCCATGATCGTCTCCGGATCTGGTGCCCGGATGACGGATGCCGACGGAAACACCTACATCGACTATGTTCTGTCCTGGGGGCCCTTGATCCTCGGGCATTGCGCGCCCGAAGTGGTCGAAGCCGTCATCGAGGCTACCCGTAAAGGAACCAGCTTTGGAGCCTCGACACCCACCGAAGCCGAACTCGCCGAAGAGGTGATTAAGGCTTTTCCCTCGATAGAGATGTTGCGCTTCGTCTCCAGTGGCACCGAAGCGACCATGTCGGCGATCCGTTTGGCCCGCGCCGCGACCGGACGCAAGTACATTGTGAAATTCGAAGGCTGCTACCACGGCCATAGCGACGCTTTGCTGGTGAAGGCGGGTTCCGGCGTCGCCACATTCGGCATCCCCGGCTCGGCAGGAGTCCCGGAAGAGTTCGTCAAATTTACCTTGGCGCTCCCCTACAATGATGTTGCTGCGCTCGAAGAGGCCTTCCACAAATTCAAGAACCAGATTGCCTGCGTCATTATTGAGCCTGTGGTCGGCAACATGGGTTGCGTTCCTCCCAAGCCCGGATATCTTGAATCCGTCCGTTCCCTGACCACGCGTGAAGGTAGCCTGCTGATCCTCGATGAAGTGATGACGGGCTTTCGCGTCAGCTACGGTGGCGCGCAAGAGTTATACGGCATAAAGCCTGACCTGACCACC
>Ga0316229_1001917_pt1 | contig 19343 bp, 13 predicted proteins | sample TBH18023metaG_FD_206011 | JGI IMG/M metagenome (GOLD analysis project Ga0316229, IMG submission 206011) | Freshwater microbial communities from Trout Bog Lake, Wisconsin, USA - TBH18023 | ecosystem: Environmental > Aquatic > Freshwater > Lake > Hypolimnion/Profundal zone | place: USA: Wisconsin... | reverse complement strand
GCTTGCCGGGCCTCGATGATCCGCCGCCGCAAATCCTCGCTCAATGGTCTCATGGGTATGCCTCCATGGACATACACCGTAGCAGACGATCTGCAACGTGACTATCTAAATCGAAAACGCTCTAGCTTTCACCATCATTGGCACGGGTACAGGAGTCGTCACGAATTCCGTCTCGATCAGCCTGACCATTTCTGCAGACGACCAGTATTCGATTTATGTCAATCCGTCCGGCAACGGCACCACGGTGCCGACGGGAACAGCCGCGGGGTCGGGCACCAGTGCATGGAACAACACGACATCGGTCACGCTGCAGAACGGGACGAATGGCTACAACGGCAACTCCCAGTTCAAGATCGGCACGAATTACCTGACCATCGTGGTGGATAACACCAACAGTGTGACCGGCAGCAGTTCCAGCACGGCGCTGAACGCGAGCGGTCTGCTGGTCTATCAAGTCGGCTCAGCGGCGCTGATCAACGGCAACCCGGTGCCCGAGGTGGGAGCGTGGCTGCCATTGGTGGGTGCACTGGGAGCCTACGGCCTGTCCTTCTGGCGGCGCGGACGGAAGAACCGGTTGGCGATTGCGGCGGCATAAGCGGGCGAGTTCGATCGGAAGGGAGGCTCTTGGGCGTTGCTTCGCCCCTTGTGATTGGGCCGCTTGGTATCAAAGCAACCCCGTCTCCTGACGTCCGCTGCAACGCGTCGGTCGCCTTTCCGCTCAGCGCGCGGCTAGGGCCGTCGCGATCATCGCCACTTCCCGTGTGGTCAGCGTGGCGGGATCGAGGGATTTCAGGACCGGGCCGGCTTTGTCCTGCCGCCCGGTGGCGGCGAGGGCCAGGCCATACGGAAGGGCCAGTGCCGGCGACTTATGCCAGTCGTGCGCCACGGGCTCGAGCAGGGTCAGGGCGTCGGTCGCGCGATTTTCGGCGAGGAGCACCAAAGCGAGCGTTGATCGGTAGACCAGGTTGTGGGCATCCCGGCCGAAACTCTTGCGGGCCATCTCCTCCGCTTCCGGCAGGTCCTTACCGGTCAGGGCGGCGAAACACGCGAAATTGTTGGCTATCCCCGCATCCTTGGCGCGTAACGAATGCAGGCGGCGAAAGGCCTGGTACTGACCTTCGGCGTCCCGTTGCACCTGGTAATGTCGCGCGAGCGTGCCGAGCGCTTCGAAGGTCACTTGGGGCTGGTCCGCAGCCAGCCACAGCAACTTCAGGCTGTCATCCTTCCAGCCCCAGGCATACAGCGTGTCGGCGGCAAAAAGCGCCTGCACTCCATTGGACTGGGCCTTGCCCTGCAGGGTGCGCCACCATTCCTCGGCGCGGCTGGTTTCACCGAGCTGGCGGCTGGCCTGCAGGCCGTAGAGCAGTCGGAGGAATTCAACGTCGCCGCTCCAATTGGCCTCGTTCACCCAAGCGCTCAATTTCACCCACTCCGATGACAGCCGGAGGGCCTCGGCGGCGACGACGAGGACGGGCGGAGTGTGAGTGAGGGCGGGAGGCAGGCGGTCGATCCAGGCGACGGCCTCCGGGCTGCGGCCGATCTGGTTCAGCCATTCGATCAACTGCGCGGCTTGGACGGGATTGGCGGCACTGTTTCCTTCCAGGAGGGCGAGGACCGCGGCGAAACGCGGTTCGTCCGCACGGGCGAGGGCCCGCAGGCAGTTGGGGATGTCGGCCAACGTGCAGCGGGGGTGGACGCGCAGGGCCTCGGCCCAACGCAGCATGGCGGGGCGGTCGTCATGGTCCAAGGCGTCGCCGAGGAGCGTGCGCAGGGCGTTTGCACCCCAGTCGCGGTCCCCAGTCCAGCGGGACAGCAGGGCCAGCCCGCGCCGGCGCTCCGCGGAATCCCGGGAATAGATCAGGACGGTCCCAAGCGGCACCTCATCAATGGCCACCGGGCCATCGAGGCGGAGCGCGGCCTCGAAGTGCTCGCGGGCGAGCGTGAGCCGGACCTGGCGGCGGGCGATTTCGCCGGCGATCCGCTGGGCAGGAGCCGATTCCACGAGCTCCGCGGCGGACAACGTCGCCAGGGCCCGGCCGGCTTCGTCGGTCTGATTGGCCAGCAGGGCATCGGTCGCCCAGTCGAGGACCAGCGCGGTATTCTCCGGCGCCAGCTTGGCGGCATGGCGCGCATGTTCTACGGCCAAGGAGAAGTTTTTCTGCCGCTGGGCCAGTTCGGCCGCGAGCTGCCAGACCTCGGGACGGTCCGGTGTCTTGATGAGCGCCTGTTGCACCGCCCCGGCCGCGTGGTCCAGGCGCCCGGCCGCCAGCCACTGGCGCGCCATGCTAATGGCGTTGCGCTCGATCCACCACGGATAGACCCAGATCCAGGAGGCGCCGATGATCAGGCCCGCCGCCAGCAGGGCGTAAACCGACCGGCGCAGCGCCCGGTGCATTTCCCACGCATCGAGAAAGCGCCACCACCAGTCCCTCACATCAAAGGCGGAGACGCGCTCCGCCCGGCGTCGCCATCGCTTGGTAAAGGGACTCGCGGTGCCGTCGGCCGCCCGGTCCTTGTCGTCCTTGTTTAAGTTGGCCATCGGGTCGAAACGAACATTCCAGACCTAGCGCAGGGCGCAACCGCTTAACAAGCCCAATGCAGCCGCGTCCCACTGCCGGCGCCGATGGCGTCCCGCTCACGTGTGGATTGAAAATCGCGCCGGGCTCGTACCCAATGGAGCCCGCATGACCCCGGCCGAGGCCCATTCAAAGATTGTCCAGCTCCGCGCGCAAGTGGCGCACCACGACGAGCGCTATCACCGGCAGGCCAATCCCGAAATTTCCGATTTTGAGTATGATGCCCTGAAGCGGGAACTGGCGGGACTCGAGGAGCGGTTTCCGCAGTTTGCAGCGAAGGATTCGCCGACCCAGCGCGTGGGGGACGACCGGGTGCAGGGATTCAGGGAGGTTGCCCACCGGCAGAAGATGCTGAGCCTCGACAACACCTACAACGAGGCGGAGCTGAGGGCGTTTCATGCGCGGCTCGCGAAGCTGCTCGGCACGGACGACCTGACTTATACGGTGGAGCCGAAGATTGACGGGCTGGCCGTGAGCCTGACCTACGAGGAGGGAAAGCTCGTGCGGGCTGTGACCCGCGGCAAGGGCGACCGTGGTGACGACGTGACGGCGAATGTGCGCACGATCCGGACACTGCCGCCCGAGCTGCGGGGCCCTGCGCCGAAACTCGTGGAGATCCGGGGCGAGATTTACCTGACGGTGGCGGAGTTTGAGCGGATCAATGCCGAGCGCGCCGCGGCCGGAGAGGAGCTTTACGCCAATCCGCGCAATCTGGCCGCGGGCACCATCAAGCAGCTGGACCCGGCGGAAGTCGCCCGCCGCAAGTTGGAGATCGTGCTGTACAGCCTGGGCTACTGCGAACCGCAGGTCGTGGACTCGCAGGCCGAGCTGCAGAAAAAACTGAAGGCTTGGGGCCTGCCGGTCGTGGAGCGCTACTGGACGGTGCACGGAATCGACGAGGCCTGGGCGGCGATCGGCGAACTCGACCGGCTGCGGCACGGCTTTGCCTACGGAACGGACGGCGCGGTCGTGAAGCTGAGCGATTTCGACCGGCAGCGCGAGGTGGGCGCGACGGACAAGGCGCCGCGCTGGGCAATCGCCTACAAGTTCAAGCCGGACACGGCGCGGACGCGGTTGCGGGGCATCACGATCCAGGTCGGCAAGACCGGGATCCTCAGCCCGGTGGCCGAGCTCGACCCGGTGCTGCTCGCGGGCAGCACGATCAGCCGGGCGACGCTGCACAATGAGGACGAAATCCGCCGCAAGGACATCCGCGTTGGCGACCTTGTTGAGATCGAGAAGGCCGGGGAAGTCATCCCAGCGGTGCTGCAGTCGTTTCCCGACGAGCGGCCGGAGGGCGCGAAAGAGTTCGAGCTCTTTGCCGCGGTCGGCGGCCACTGTCCGGTCTGCGGCGGGAAAATCGCGCGGGTCGAGGTGGCGGCGGAGGAGGCCGAGGGCGTCGCGTGGAAGTGCCTGAATTACGACTGCAGCGCCCAGCGCGCGGGCCGCCTGGGCTTTTTCTGCAGCCGGCGGGCGCTGGCCATCGACGGCGTGGGCGGGGTCGTGGCGGCCAAGCTGGTGGAGCTCGGCCACGTGAAGGATCCGCCGGACCTTTACGACGTCCCGCGGGAAACCCTCGCCGCGCTCAACCTGGGCACGGTGGAGGAGCCGCGGGTGTTCGGGAAGAAGAACGCCACGAAGATCGTGGCGGCCCGCGAGGCGGCGCGCGGCCTGCCGCTCGAGAAGTGGCTCTACGCGCTCAGCGTGCCGGACGTCGGTGAGACGACGGCGCGCGAACTGGGCCGGCGCCACCGGAATCTCGCGGAACTGGCCGAGTCACCGTTGCTGCAGGCTGTTTTGCGGAAGGCTGGGCTCGCGGCGCAGCGGGACCGGGAGGCGCCGGCCTCGCGGAAGAATCCGGCGAAGTCCGACGAGGACAAGGCCCGGCGGAAGGAACTCTGCGCGCGGCTGGACGCCGAGATCGCGGCGCTCGATGCGGGTCCGCTGGCCGGAGTGCCCGCGGACATCGGGCCGGCGGTCGCGGCGAGCACACTGGAGTTCTTTGCGGGTGCCCCGGGCCGGCGGCTGCTGGCGAAACTGCGGAAACTCGGGATCGATCCGCAGGGCACAGTTGCGACGACCGGGGTGTTCACGGGCAAAACCCTTGTGATCACGGGCACGCTGCCCTCGCTGAAACGCGACGAGGCGGAGCAGAAAATCCTCGCGGCAGGCGGCAAGGTGAGCGGCAGCGTGAGCAAGAAGACCAGTTACGTGCTCGCGGGCGAGGAGGCCGGCTCGAAACTCGACAAGGCCAGGGAACTCGGGGTACCGGTGATCGACGAAGCCGAGTTTCGGCGGATGCTGGGGTAGGGCGGCTGCGGCGCGACCGGTTAAGGGAGTGCCGACTGCTCCCTTCCTCTTCGCTCCCTCTCTCAACGACGCATGGCGTCAATAACCGCGCTTCTGCAGGGCGGCACTGAGTTCCTGGACGAAGGCCTGGCCGTCGGCGGGAGTGGGGCGGTAGCCGGGCTGGCTGACCTGGGTGAAACCCGGGCGGCCCTGGTTGTCCACGATCCACTTGCCCGTTACGCCGTCGCTGAACGTCACGCTGCCGCTGGCGAGGGCGCCGGGTATCAGCGTGACCTTGTCCACCGTGACGGAAACGGCGCCGGCCCCGGCCGGGGGTTCATCGGGAAATTCATCCATCGCGCCGTCCTCGGTGCTGGCGGCGTCAGAAGGGCCGGCGGCGGGCTTGGCCGGCGCGACCTTGGTCACGTCGGAGGCGTCAATCTTTGGCGCGGCGTCCTTCAGGGCGAGGTCGAGGTCGTCCACGAGGAAGCGGACATCGCGGTAGGTCAGCGAGAGCTTGAACTGTTCGAGCAGCTTCTTCTGGACGGCAGACAGGTTGTCGCCTGCGGCGACCCAGCTGGCGACGGCTTGTTTTTGCTCGGGGGTGAGGCTCATGGAATTTCGGATTTCAGATGGCGGATTGCGGAAGGAATCCAACGTCCGGGACTCTCGGCGATAATGCGTCAACTTTCAACTCGGGGTGCAATCGGCTCATCCGGAGGATTCGCCCTGCCTTCTCAAACCGGCGGGGTCAGCAACCCCGCCCCTGCATTACCCGCTGCGTTTACTTTGAGAGCTGCGCCTTGAGGAACTCGACGCTGCCGCGGGTGGACGTGTCCTGCTCCATCATGTTGTCCACGGCCTTGCAGGCGTGGATGACAGTGCCGTGGTCGCGGCCGCCGTAGGCGTCGCCGATTTCCTGGAGCGAATGCTTGGTGAGGACGCGGGTGAGGTACATCGCGATCTGGCGGGGGATGGCGATGTTGTTGGGCCGGCGCTTGCTGGTCATGTCGCTGTGGCGGATCTGGTAATGGTCGGCCACGCGTTTCTGGATGGTCTCGATCGTGAGGATGTTCTGCGCCTGCTCCATGAGCACGTCCTGCAGGAGCATCTCGGTGGTCGCGAGGTCAAGCGGCTTGCTGGTGAGGGCGGAGTAGCTGGCCACCTTGATCAGCGCGCCCTCAAGGCGGCGGATGTTCTTTGAGATGTTTTGCGCGATGAACGTCAGGACCGGCTCGGGCAGGTCGAACTTCAGGCTGGCGGCCTTGGTGCGGAGAATGGCGATGCGGGTCTCGAAATCGGGCGCCTGGATGTCGGCGGGCAGGCCCCACTCGAAGCGGGAGACGAGGCGGGCCTCGAGCTTCTGGATCTCGCTGGCGCGACGGTCGCTGGAAAGGACGACCTGTTTGCCGGATTCGAAGAGGTCGTTGAAGGTGTGGAAGAACTCCTCCTGGATGCGCTCCTTGCCGGCGAGGAACTGCACGTCGTCAATCAGGAGCACGTCCACATGGCGGTAACGCTGGCGGAACTTCGTGAGGCTGTTCTCCTGCAGTGCCTGGATGAACTCGTTCGTGAACTTCTCGGTCGAGAGGTAGGCAACGCGGGCGTCGGGATTGGCGCGGAGGATGGCGTGCCCGATGGCATGCATCAGGTGGGTTTTGCCCAGACCGGTGTTGCCGTAGATGAACAGGGGATTGTAGGCCTGCGCGGGAGCCTGGGCCACGGCGAGGGCGGCGGCGTGGGCCATCTGGTTGTTGGAGCCGACGACGAAGGTCTCGAACGTGTTACGGGCGTTGAGGGTGCCGGCGGCGGGGCTGCGCTCGTCGTAGCGCGTCGTCCGGCGCGGGGTGGTGCGGCTGCGCGTGGCGGCGGTCTCGGCGGCCCGGGACGTGTGGGCGGGGGACGGCGAACGGCTCGCATCGGCCTTCCGGAGCGTGACGTTGACCAGGCGGCCGGCGGTCAGGCGCAGGCGTTGCGTGATCAGGTCCAGGTAGTTGTCGTGGATCCAGATCGCCGCAAAGTCGTTGGGTACACCCAGCGTCATGGCATCTTCCGTGGTCTCGAGGCAGACCAAGGGCTCGAACCACATCTGGAAAACATCTTCCGGGAAGAGCTCCTTAAAGTCGCATTTGACGGTTTCCCAGAGGCTGGGGGACAGGGACAAAGAGGGCATGGGGGCTGGCAAATGGGCGGGTTTATTCACGCTGGCGCCGCCGGAGGGCTCTATCACGTCTGGCTCAGCCTTGGTTGCGACCGCAGTCAGCAACGAAATTCATGCCTGGTCATCGGGTAAAAATTAGGAGGGAAATCGGGATTATAAGCAATTGATGACCAAAGACTACCCGCAGAGGTGCGAGAAGGGTTTGGGAACAAGGCGAAAAGGACGTGAGAAAGAACGACCGGACGGGAGAAAAGTTCTGAACGAGGGCGCAGTAACTGTGAACCAAAAAAGCATTTCAAGTGCAACTTTCTGACAAGTTACTCACATCGAAGCTGGGCATAACTTTTCGATTATTTTGTTGCCACGCTCTGGCAAAGTTAGCGCAGAGAAAAAGGGCCGGGCATTTTGTCCTCCCGCTTTCATGACACCGCCTTGCAGGCGGCTTCGGAAGCGGGCTGCAAGGTTACGGGCAGGTTACAAAACCGTGACGATGTGTTTGCTTCTGAACTACGCGCCGTCACCGGCTCGTCACGCGTGGGCCGGCAGGGGATCGAACCATTTCCCGTGCTCCTTGATGAGGGCGACGAGCTTCGCATCGGCGTCGGCCTGGGGAATGTTGTACTGCACGCAATTCTTCCCGACGTAGAGGTTGATCTTGCCCGGCGCGCCGCCGACGTAGCCGAAATCGGCGTCGGCCATTTCGCCGGGGCCGTTGACGATGCAGCCCATGATGGCGATCTTCACGCCCTTGAGGTGCCCGGTCTGGGCGCGGATTCGCTGGGTGGTCGCCTGGAGGTCGAACAGCGTGCGGCCGCAGCTTGGGCAGGCGACGAATTCGGTCTTCGAGATGCGCGCGCCGGCGCCCTGGAGCACGTTGTAGGCGAGCCGGGTGGCCCGGACGGGATCGGACTCGGTCTCGATGCTGACGAGGTCCCCGAGCCCGTCGCACAGCAGGCCGCCGGTAAAGAACGACGCCTCAAGGAGCTTGGAAAGGAAGGTGTTGTCGCCCTGGACCGCGATCGCCGGTGTGTTCCGGATCCAGAGCGGGGCCCGCGAGCCCGTCGCGCGCAGCGCCTGGGTGAGATGCCGGTAGGCGCCGAGGGCGTGGCCGATACCGGATTGCGGATAGCGAAGACCGGAAAGGGTGAAGAGGAGACGGTTGTCTCCCATTTGCTGCACCGTGGGACCGAGGGCAGGGAATGCGGCGGAGGTCAGACCGACAGCCAAGATGAATTGGTGCTCGCGCACAAACTGGGCGTAGCTGGCGAGGATCGCGGCTTCGCGGGCCCCGAATTCCCGGACGAGGATCGTACCGGGAGGAAGGTGAGGGGCCACCGGCTTGAGATCGGCGATGGTGATAGCGGGGGCGAGTTCTAGCGCGTAGGACGATGCACCGGGATTAGGCAGACTCGCGATGCAGGCGGCGGAGTCGACCTGCACGAGGATGATCTCGGCAGGGGTGTCCGTCAGCTTGCCGGCGGCGAGCTGGGCCAGGGTGGCTGCGACATCTTCACCCGCCCGCACGATCACACGCGGCGGCTCCTCCGGCCCGACGGTGATCCCCGGTCCCAGATGCAGCGTTGTCGTTTCCCGCTTGGTAAAATGATACGGGTCAATCCCGTCTGCTTCCTGCTCCTTGCTCCCTGCTCCCTTCTCCTGGCGCCACAGCGCCATCGCCTTGTTCGCGATGGCGCGCGCCACCGGCACTTCGTACACGCTGTCCTCGGTCAGCGAGACGCGGATGGTGTCCCCGAGGCCGTCGAGCAGCAGCGAACCGATGCCGATGGCGCCCTTGATGCGGCCATCCTCACCATCGCCCGCCTCGGTCACGCCGAGATGCAGCGGGTAGTGCATGTCCTCCCGGTCCATGCGCTGCACGAGGAGCCGGTAGGCCTGGATCATCACCTTCGGGTTCGACGCCTTCATCGACAGGATCAGCTGCCGGTATCCGTGCGACTCGGCGATGCGGAGAAATTCGAGGGCGCTCTCCACCATGCCGAGCGGCGTGTCGCCATAGCGGTTCATGATGCGGTCGCTCAGCGAGCCGTGGTTGGTGCCGATCCGCATGGCCCGGCCGAGCGCCTTGCAACGCTTCACCAGCGGGGAAAACGACTCGTGCAGGCGCTCCAGCTCGGTCCCGTAGTCGGTGTCGGAGTATTCGCGGACGGCGAATTTCTTTTTGTCCGCATAGTTGCCGGGGTTCACGCGGATCTTCTCTACGTGCTCGACGGCTTCCATCGCGGCGCCGGGCAGGAAATGGATGTCGGCGACGAGCGGGACATGGCCGAAGCCGGCGGCGGTGAACTGGGCGCGGATGTCCCTCAGGCACTTCGCCGCGGCGACGTTCGGCGCGGTGATGCGCACGATTTCGCAGCCGACCTCGGCGAGGGCGACGGACTGCCGCACAGTGGCGGCGACGTCCTGCGTGTCGCTCGTCGTCATTGACTGCACGCGGATGGGATGCGCGCCGCCGACGCCGACACGGCCGACCATGACCTCAAGGGTGGGCCGGCGCACGGTATGAAAGCGTGACGCGCAGTAGGACATGCGAACCCGTTCAGGGCTTGGCGGGGGCCGTGGCGCGGGCGGCGGCCTCGGCCCGGTCGGCCTGGACATCGCGCACCCAGCGGCGGACATCGAAGAAGCCCACGTAGAGGATGAACGAGATCAGGAGCACAAAGCAGACGCTCTGCGCCGTGACGACGAGGTTCACGGGCAGCGAGCGTCCGCGCAGCCGGCCCACGGTGGCAAAGAGCATCTGGCCGCCGTCGAGCACGGGGATGGGGAGCAGGTTGCAGATCGCGAGGTTCACGTTCACGAGGATCGTGATGAACAACGCCGCGCGGATTCCGGCCTCGGCCGCGCTTTGAAAGACCCGGAGGATGCCGACGACGCCGGATGCTTTCGAGAGGCCGATGTCCGAGTGCGGACTGAGGAAACTCCAGAGCGAGCGGAACGTCAGCTTGACCTGGTCGGCGAGCAGCGTGAACGGTGACGGATGGGTGAGCCGGAGGCCGGTGGCGAACCAGAGTCCGAAGTTGTCGGCCGGCTTGGCCGCGGGCCGGGCAGGAATGGTGAGCGTGCGCTCCACGCCAGCGCGGAGCACATGCGCGGTGATGGGCCGGGCGTGGGCGGCGTCCAGGTGTTCCTGCACGACCTCCGGGAGCAGCGTGAGGGTATCGTCGAGCCGCAGGAGCTGGTCGCCCTTCTGAAAGCCGGCCAGTTCGGCGGGCGAGCGCGGATCAATCTGCAGCACAAACAGGTCGCAGCCGGGCGCGATGCCGATCCGGCGCTCCTTCTCCTCACCGGCGAGTTGCGGCTGCAGCGAGAAATCGATCAGGCGGCCGGCGCGCTCCGCGGTGACGAGCACGCGGCGCTCACCGGTCTCGGTGTGCCCGTCGCCCAGCTTGAGGGAAAACTGCACCTCGTTCCAGTCCTTGACCGCGTGGCCGTCGATGGCGCGGATGGTGTCGCCACTGCGCAGGCCGGCCTGAAGGGCCGGGCTTGGCACCTTGGTGCCGTCGGCCAGCTCGATGGTGGGGGCGACATAGCCGATGCGGGTCGTGGCGGTGAGGCCGTTTTCCGGCACGCCGATGATCGTGAGGACGCAGGCCAGGACGAACGCGAACAGCGTGTTGAACGCCGCCCCCGCGACAAACACGATCATCTTGGTCGCATAGCTGACCGGGGGGAGCTGGGCCAGATCCAGTTCGCTCTGGCCCTCGATCGCGCCGAGGTCGGCGAGTTGCGGGAGCAGCACGTAGCCGCCGAGGGGAATCCAAGAGATCCGGTACTCGACGCCGTCCCGGCCGCGCCGCGACCAGATCGCCGGGCCGAAGCCGATGGAAAAACGCTCCACCTTGACGCCGCGCCGGCGGGCCGTGAGGAAGTGGCCCAGCTCATGCACGAAGATCGACAGCCCGAGCAGCAGCAGGGCGAGGGCAAAGGTCCAGGCGTTCGAGAAAACCGAGGAGAGGAGGTTGGGAAGCACGGGTGGGATCAGGCCGTGAAGGCCTTGAGTTGGAGGGTGGCGAGGCGCCGGGCGGAAGCGTCGGCGTGCAAGACCGCGCTGAGGGTGTCCGGTTCGAAGTTTTCCACGTGCTGCAGAGTTTGATCGATGACCTGCGGAATCGCAAGAAAGGGGATTCGGCCGCCGAGGAAGGCGGCCACGGCGATCTCGTTGGCGGCGTTGAAGACGGCCGGGGCGATGCCCCCCGCGGCCATGGCCTGGCGGGCCAGCCGGAAGCAGGGAAACCGGTCCTCGTCCACCGGGCGGAATTCGAGCCCGAGCAGCCGCGTGAAATCGAGCGAGGCCTCGACCCCCGGCGCCCGGGCCGGATGGAGCAGGGCGTGCTGTATCGGGAAGGTCATCGAGGGCGGCGAGAGCTGGGCCAGCATCGCGCCGTCGGTGAACTCCACCAGGCAGTGCACGATGCTCTGCGGGTGGATCACGGCGGTGCATTGCGCGGCGCGGAGCCCGAAGAGCCACTGGGCCTCGATCAATTCGAGGCCCTTGTTCGCCAGCGTGGCGGAATCGACGGTGACCTTGGGGCCCATCGACCAATTCGGGTGCTTCAGCGCGTCGGCAGGAGCGACCTGCGCGAGCCGCTCGGCCGGCCAGTCGCGGAATGCACCGCCGCTGGCAGTCAGCACGATGCGGCGGACGCCGGCCGACGGATGGCCCTCGAGGCACTGGAAAACGGCGCTGTGCTCGCTGTCCACGGGCAGGATCCGCGCATCGTGCTGGCGCGCCGCGGCCATGATGAACTTGCCGGCGAGGACGAGGATCTCCTTGGAGGCCAGGGCGAGGTCCTTGCCGGCGGCGAGCGCGGCGAGGGCGGGCTCGAGCCCGGTCGTGCCGACGACGGCGACCAGCACGAGGTCGGCCTCGGGTAACTGCGCGAGGGCGACGAGGCCAGTCAGGCCGCCGTAAAGCTGCGTGCCGGCGGGAAAGGAACCGGCGTGCTTGGCCGCGGCGTAGGCGGCGTCCTCAAACACCGCCACATGCGGCACCCCGAAGTCGCGCGCGATCTGGGCCAGCCGGGCGTGGTTCGTGCGGGCCCCGACGCCGACCAGCTCCAGCTTGTCCCGGTGCGCGGCGATGACGCGCAGGGTGCTCTCGCCGATGGAACCGGTGGCGCCGAGGAGGACGACGCGCTTGCGGGGGGTGGACGGTGGTTGGGTCACGAAAGCCGGCGACGATGCAGGCGGCGGGCATGGCCCGCAAGCGCGGAGGAAAGAAGAATGCCCGCGAAAAGGCACAAGAAGCGCAAAAAATACCCCTGCGGCCGGACTTTATGCTGACTATCGGAACTACACCCAATTACCCGACCGTCTCCGGTGATTCTTTCGTGCGTCTTTGCGACGTTTTGCGGCCAATCTTCCGCAGCATGATGTCGGGCGCAGAGCCCGTCTGTGCGGCTTAGGGCAGCGCGAACAGGAAGTACCCGAGCGGGGCGGTCAGCAGCAGGCTGTCAGTCAGATCGAAGAAGCCGCCGATGCCGGGGATGCCGATGCCGGAATCCTTGAGGTCCGCGCGGCGCTTGATGATGGACTCGATCAGGTCGGAGACAATCGCGACCAAGGCGATCGGGGCGGCGAGCAGGGCGGCAATCAGGGGCGTCAGGTGCGGCGGCAGCACCCCCCGGCCGAGCCAGGCGACGAGCGCGCCGATGCCCATGGAAACGACCACGCCGCCGACGGCGCCCTCCCAGGTTTTTTTCGGCGAGATCTGCGGCGCCATCTTGTGACGGCCGAAGGCGAGGCCGGTGAGCAGGGCGCCGACATCGCAGAATTTAGCCACGGCGATGAGCCACAGGCAGAGCAGCAGCCGCCCGTTCGGCGAGACGGTGTCGTCGGGGAGCGGGGTGAGGATCCGCACGAGGTACTGCAGCATGAGCGCGACGTAAACCAGGCCGAAGATCGTGCTGGCGAGCGCCTCGACGCGGGTCAGCGGCTCGCGCTCGCTGAGGATGCGGATGGAGAACACGATGACCGCCAGCGCCAGCGCGTGCGAGCTGGCGGGCACGCCGAATTGGGCGTGGAGCCACGGGGCGAGGGTGATCAGCGCGCCGAACGCCATGCCGAGCCGGTGAAAGGGCGCGAGGCCGGCGCCGCCCAAGAGATGGTAGAACTCGCGCAGCGTCAGCACGGAGAGCAGCGCGGTCAGCAGCACGGCGCCGGTGGTACGGAAAAACCAGAGCGTGGCAAACACGATGGACCACAGGAGCACGGTGCTGAGGATGCGCTTGGCCATGGGGCTTATTTCACGGCGGTCGCCGCCGGTTTGACCTGTTCGCCCGTTAGGCCGTAACGCCGCTCCCGCCGGGCGTACTCGGCGCAGGCGGCGGCCAGGTCGGCCTTGGTGAAGTCGGGCCAGAGCGCGGGCGTGAACACCAGCTCGGCATAGGCGCCCTGCAACAGGAGAAAATTGCTCAGGCGTGTCTCGCCCGACGTGCGGATGATCAGGTCGGGATCCGGCAGGTCGGCGCTGGAAAGATACCGGTTGAACGTGGCCCACGAGCCGTCGTTGAGCTTCTCCTTGCCCGCGGCGACGGCGGCGGCGTAGGCCCGGGCGGCGTCCACGACCTCCGTGCGCGAGCCGTAGTTGAGCGCGAGCACGAGGGTGTAGTCGGTGAAGTGGGCGGTCTCCGCGATGGTGTGGCGCAGGTGCTTCTGCACGCCGGCGGGCAGCTCGTCGATGCGGCCGATGGTGCGGAGCCGGACGCGGTCCTTCACGAAGGTCTTGAGCTCCTGCTTGAGGTAAAACTCAAGCAGACCCATCAGGCCGCCGACCTCCGCCTTGGGGCGGTTCCAGTTTTCGACCGAGAAGGCGTAAAGGGTGAGCATGCGCACGCCGAGTTCGCGGGCGGCGTTGGTCACGGTGCGGACGGTTTCGACGCCGCGACGGTGGCCCTCGAGGCGGGGGAGGCCGCGCTGCTGGGCCCAGCGGCCGTTGCCGTCCATGATGATGGCGACATGCGCGGGCACCTTCGCTCGGTCGGCGGGCTCGGGGCGGGCGGCGGAGTGAGACATGCGAAAGCCCGGAGTTAGGGAGGCGCCACGGGCTTTGACAAGCCGGCTTCGCTAAATCTTAGCCGGCGCAGCCGTCACCGGCCGGGCTGGCGGGAAAGAGTGAAAAGGAGAGGCCTGCGTCATCTGGTTTGGCATGCCGGCGCGGAGGCGTAAATCGTCAGGAAGTTGTCCGTTAGGTTGAAGCGGCTGGGCGGATTTTTGTGATTTAGCGCCATTTTGTGACCAAGGATTCGATTCAGACTCTCCTTACCGCCAGCTGCGGCGGGCGAGGCTCCGGCTACGCCATGAAGCCTAGGTTGGGGCGGGCGAAGCGGCCGATGTTCGGGAGGATCACGGACAGGTCGCCGGGTTTCACGCCGAACCAGGTGGCGAGCGTGGCGTTGTACTCGTCCACGCTCGTCGTCGGAATCCAGCGGCCGCGGCCGGTGTCGTCGGGACCGTTGAGGACGAAGTCGGGCATCTTGCCGTAGATGTCGCCGCCCTTGACCGCGCCGCCCATGATCAGGTGGTGGGAGCCCCAGCCGTGATCGGAGCCGTCGCCGTTGGTCGTCCAGGTGCGGCCGAAGTCGGAAGCCGTGAAGGTGGTCACCTGGTCGCCGATCCCGAGTTCGCCGGTGGCCTTGGCAAAGGCGGCCAGGCTCTGGCTCACGTCGGCCAGCAGCTTGGCGTGCGCGCCGGTGGCGGTGGCGCCCGCGACGACCTGGTGGTCGTGCAGGTCCCAGCCGCCGACCCGCGCAAAGAAGATCTGCCGGCGCAGCCCGAGACGGGGCGCCACCGCGGCGAGGCGCGCGATCATCCGCAGTTGCTGGCCGAGATTCGATTTGGGGAACTCGGCCTTGAAGGGAACTTCCTTGGCGAGGATCGAGGAAAGCAGGGCGCTGTCCGTGACCGCGTCCTTGGTCAGTCCGGCGAACGCCGTGGCGAAGAGATTCCCGTCCGGGGTGCCGAGCAGTTCCCGCCGCGCCTTCGACCGGATCGCGCCGAGGTTGCCGCCGGTGGCGTTGGGCTGGATCGCCCCGTTGGGGCTGACGGCGTACTGGCTGACCTGCCGGCCGACTTGGAAGGAATTCTGGCCGGCCAGGCTGATCGACATCGAGATGGTATGGTTGTCGTTGAACGCGTTGGTGAGGTCGGCGAGCCGGCCGCCCCAGCCGGTGCTGAACAGCTTGCTGTCGGGCAGGCTGCTCTGCCACTGGACCTGCTGGTCGTTGTGGGAGAACAGTGCGTTGGGCAGCGGCACCGACTTGGTTTGGAACTGGGCCTTGGTGGTGGGCACGGCGAGCGTCCCGACATTGGCGAGGATCGCGAGTTTGCCGCCGGCAAAGAGGTCGCGCAGCTCGGGCGTGGCCGGATGCAGGCCGAACGCGCGGCCGTCGGAGGTGTGAGGCGTCAACCCCAGCAGGCTTTCCCGCGGCAGCGCCAGCGCGCCGCGGCCCTTGGCGTAAGTGGCATAGGTCGCGGCATCAGCGGGCACGACCAGGTTGTTCGCATCGTTGCCGCCGGCGAGGAAGAGGCAGACGAGAGCCCGGTAATCCGACTGGCCCGAAGGCGCGGTCGCGGACAGCGACGGCTGCTCGGCCAGCGCGCCGATCAGGCGGAGTTGCGCGAGGGCGGAGAGCAGGCCGGTGGTGCCGACGGCGGCGCAGCAGCCGCCGATGAATTTGCGCCGGGACACGTCAAAGGGAGAAGGAGCGTTCATGAAGGGAGGAATCAGCGCTGGATGGCCGCCTCGGGCGACGTGACAACCAGGTCAAGGGCGCAGCGGGCGCGCTCAAGGTCGCTGGTGTTGGGCGGAAGCTGGGCGAGAGTGTTGACCGCGATGGCCCGGGCGGGCTCCGACATCGCGCCGGCACAGAAGACGAGGTCGAGATAGTCGACGAGCTGGTCCGGGATCCGCGCCAAGGCCAGCAGCGGGTCGAGTTTCAATACGAGGACATTCTCCTTGGGCTGGGCCGGGGTGTGGATGAAATTCCGTAGCTGGTTCGGGATCGAGATGGCGGTCGTGTCGGTGAAGATCTGGTACTCGGGCGCATGCAGGCCGGCCGCGGCCAGCGGGCCGGGCAGGACGTAGTCCGGCTCGAAGAAGTTGAAGACCGTGGGGGAGCGCAGCGCCGCCTGGCCGAGCGAGCCCTCGGGGTTCGGCAGATAACAGCGCCCGCTGGCGGACGTCGCGCCGAAGGCCCGCAGGAGCGCGGTGGCCTGCAGCAGCGGCTCCTTCATCTTGCCGTAGCCGATGTTGTTCAGCACGTCGGGCGAACGGGCCTCGTAGTCGAGCAGGATGGCGCGCACCACGGCGCCGAGGTCGCCCCGTTCGCCGTGGCCGTTGTGGGCGAACACCTGGGCCACACGGTAGACGTAGCCGGGACTGGGGTTGCTGGTGACGAGCCGCTGGATCAGCTGGCGGCAGATGAACGGGCCGGTGTTGGGATGGCGGAAGAACGCGTCCAGCGTCAGGCGGAGATCGTTGGCGCCGCCAAGCCTGGCCGGGATCCTGACGCCGCCGACGAGGGTCTTGGGGCCGTCGTCATGCTGCTCGGGATAGAGCATCATGGGCTGGAAATAATTCTGCCGGGCGCCGAAGAAATTGGGCTTGGGCTCGGGCGAGTAAAAGCCCCAACCGGTGAAGACCTTGGCCGTTTCCACGACGGTGCCTTGATCATAGGTGGCGATCGGGAGACCGTCGCGGCCGAGGCGGTAGGTGCCGTCGGGCTGCAGCTCGTTCAGTCCGATCGTGAACAGCTGCATGACCTCACGGGCGTAGTTCTCGTCGGCGCTGGTGCCGCGCCTTTCGTCGGCCTTGGGGCTTTTCAGGTGACTGAGGTAGGCGCCCATGACCGGACTCAGGGTCACGTCCTGCAGGAGCTGACGGAAGTTGCCGAAGGCGTCGCGCGCCAGCAGGTCGTAATAGGCCGCCGCGGCCTCGGGATTGTTGGCGAGGGCGTCGTTCACGTCGGAAACGACGAAGATCTCGCTGAGCGCGAAGGCGACGCGCTGGCGCAGCTGGTCGGGGGCGGTGAGGGCGGTCTGCCACCAGGCGACCTGGCGGTTGGCGTTGTTGATGCGCGGGCGCGGGTTGTTCGGCGGGAAGGCGCGATAGTCGGCGCGCATCGCCTCCAGCTGCGAGCTGGGCGGGATGGCCATCTGCTCGTTGATCCAGTTGTTGAAATTCTGCGGTTTCGGTGGCGGCTCGTTGGGGCGGGGCGTCGGATGGACGAATTCGTCGATCTCGGCCTTCGTCGGCCCGAAGGTCGCCTGGGTGAGGAAGCGGGCCACATCGCGGGCCGTCGGCGGCGTGTTGGGCAGCTTGGGCGGGTTGGCGGGCGGCTGGAACTTCTCGGAGCCGGTGGCATGGATGAAATTGCCGCGCAGTTCGCCGGTCGGATGGTTCTTGGTGTCGATTGCGGCGTAGACCAGTCCGCGCTCGAGTGCGGCGGCGAGGGCTTCCGAGGTGAATTGCCCCGTCGGCTGCATCGCCCAGTCGAAGGTCACGCGCTGATCCGCGTGGAAATTCATCAGGTAGGCGCCCTCATGGCCCGGGTCGCCGAGTTTGAGATGGGCGACGACGAAAGGCGAAGACAGGTTGGCGTGGGAGACGGTCACCCGGGCGCGGGAATGATCGGGGGCGAGCAACAGCACGGCGGTGCCATAGGCCGTGGATTCGGGGGCCTCGGCGGTGGGCCGCAGGGCGGCGACGAACAGCTCGGGTGGAGCGTCGGTGATCGTGACGATCGCGCGGCCGGCCGGACCCACCTGATAGGCGGGGTCGGAGCGCAGCGAGCAGAAGACGGTGCGCAGCGGCTGTTTTTCAAAATCGCCGATGGCCGTGATGGCGGCCGTCGCGGTGGCCGCGCCGGCGGGGAAGGTGAGGGTGGTCGGAATCCCGTGGTAATCCACGTCCGCCTTCGCAGAGCCGCCCAGGTCGAAACTGACCGTCAGCGCGGCAGAGAGATCGCCGGAACGGTAAAAGGTGATGAGGCCTGGCTTCGCCGCGGTTTCGTCCGTGGTGGCGACGGAGGCGGTGAGCGTGACGACCGGTTTGGCCGGATCGGCAGCGTGGGAAGAGGGCAGGCCGGGCCAGAGCAATCCAAGACAGGGCAGGGCAAAGCGGAAAAGGGAGCGCATGGTCGGACGGCCTGGGGCGGGCGGCAGGAACCGAGACGAGGCCGCGAGGGGAAGGTTACTGGATTCGCCGGCCGCGGGTGAATGAGCGGCCCGGTTGTCGGACCGGCCGTCGGTTTGATTCGCGGCTTGCCACGGATTTTTTCTTCGCGTGGCATGACGACTCATCGCCCGGGTGGCGGAATTGGCAGACGCTGCAGACTCAAAATCTGCCGACAGCAATGTCATGTGGGTTCGACCCCCACCCCGGGCACCAGGCGCTCTTTCCAATGTAGCAATATCGATTGGAAGGAGTTACATCACAGGGCCTGAGTAGTTGGAAAAGGACAGGTCGCAATGAGGTTACTGTGACCCAATTCAGCCGGCTTGGAATCGCTGGTTCATGGAGGAAAACAGTCAAATCATTCACAAAGATTGGCTCCGATGCTAGCGTGCCGGCTCACCGCGATGACTACGGAGGCCGCAGCGTTCGAGCTGCTCCAGGTACGTGATAGAATCCTTGCACTGTGAAATTCGAGCCCAAACGGCCCGGATTACTGGGCTACCGGTGCGACGAACGCCACCGCATGTAAATATTGTGTATCTACTAGGTAGCGCATTAATGCGCTGATAGGCGTACGTGTTACAAAACATGCAAGAGAATTCCAAGGTAGCAGCTTCATAAAGCGATTGCCGTAAATGAATTGGAAACTACCATTGTTCCGGTTTGAGCATCTGCGCAGCCGTTCACTGCGTGCGTAATGTCCAACCCAGTGATCATCATCTCATGTCCGGCATCATTCATGTCGTAAAAGTTATCAACGGTCGCGTGCTTCTTTACAAAAGCAACGGCGTGCTTCAGCGCACTCTCACTTCAGGCGCGACATCCGCCGTCGTGCAATCCGATGAGGTCCACGTGTCCATGCGCGACGGCCGCGTGAGAATCTACCGATTCAATGGCACACTGATTCGTATCATCTAAATTTTAATTATCCTTCCTTAAATTAGTAATCACCATGGCAAAAACTCTGCTAATTACAAAAGGTTCAGAGGAATTGAGTTTCACGTTGAATCGAATTGATCGCAGCAAGATTTACGGCGCCCGCAAACGAATCGCTGTTGATGGTAACGGTCGGGTTTGTACGCGCGCTGCTTTATTATGAATGTTATACTTATTAGTCACG
>Ga0316229_1001904_pt1 | contig 19454 bp, 5 predicted proteins | sample TBH18023metaG_FD_206011 | JGI IMG/M metagenome (GOLD analysis project Ga0316229, IMG submission 206011) | Freshwater microbial communities from Trout Bog Lake, Wisconsin, USA - TBH18023 | ecosystem: Environmental > Aquatic > Freshwater > Lake > Hypolimnion/Profundal zone | place: USA: Wisconsin... | reverse complement strand
ATCTTGTAACAGGATGTACTTATCCCAATGCTGCCTCAGGTAACATTTATTACATGGATTGTTACTCAGGCGGATCTGTATGTAATGTGTATAATAATGTGGTTTCAAACAATACTTATGGATCAGCTTCATTTGCTGCAACCGGAACTATATATTATTTTTATTTCAATGGCTGCCAGAATGCAACAGGTGCTGTTTCATTTCACAACAACCAGATCTATAATAATTCGAGGATTCAGTCCGTGCTTAGTTCAGGATCCACCTATTACATGTATTTAAATGGAGGCGGGTCTTCTTCCGAATTTTATTACAACCTTATCGACAATAATATACCTGCTTCCACTGGCGCATTTTATGTCATGTATGCCCTTAATAATCCTTCAGGGGATAAAAAGATCTACGGAAACACGATAACGAATATGACCAGTTCGGCTGCCTCCACTTTTTATGGCATTTACACAGGTAACTCTATCAATACCTATGTTTATAATAACAAGTTACAGAATATCAGCGCGTCAGGCGCATCCACCACCATGTATGGCATAAACTTATCCAGCCTTCTCGGAGGAGGGAATATGTATTGTTACAATAATTATATAGGGGACCTCAGAACCCCTTCGGCTTCCAATGCAAATTCGATCTATGGGATTTATGCCGGTGCAACCGGCGTTGCCAACCTGGGGATCTATTACAATACTGTTTATCTCAATGCAACTTCAACCGGTGCAAACTACGGTTCATCAGGGCTTTACCTTAGCTCCTCCCCTACTTATGTCGAGGTTCAGGATAACATCATTGTAAATAACTCAGCAGCTAACGGAACAGGTATTGTTTCGGCCTTAAAATTATCCTCATCGACCCAATCAAATTATTCTCCCACATCAAACAATAATGATTATTATGCAGGAACCCCCGGCGCTTCACATTTGATTTATACCGACGGGACCAACAGTGACCAGACTCTGGTAGCTTTCAAAACCCGGGTAATACCACGCGACAATCAATCAATTACCGAAATCCCTCCGTTTATGAATGCCACCCCGGGTGCAATGAACCTTCATATTAATCCGGCAACTCCCACCCAGGTCGAATCGGCAGGCATCAACACCACGCTTTTCAATATCACTACCGATTTTGACGGGGATGCAAGGTATCCGAATACAGGTTACCCTGTCAATGCCAGCTATCCTCCGATCGCTCCGGATCTTGGGGCTGATGAGTTTGGCGGAATTCCCCTCGACCAGACCCCGCCCTTTATCAGCTATACTCCTTTTATGAATACCTCTTCACTTACTGCAAGGACGCTTGCGGCCACTATTACTGATATGCATGGGGTTCCCTCTTCTGGCATTGGACTTCCCAGGATAGCCTGGAAGAAATTCTATAACGGGACATGGAACTATGTGACAGGGATTTACCAGGCTCCCGGTTCCTATGCCTTCGTTTTTGCAGGAGGCGCTGCTGCAGGAGATACAATCTATTACTATGTGCTTGCCCAGGATAACTGGAGCACACCCAATACCGGTTCGTATCCGATGGTAGGAGCAAGTGGTTTTACAGCCAATCCCCCTGCCGCATCTATTGCTCCTACTACTCCTTTTAAATATACCATCATCCCCGGGATCTGCGGCAATTTCAATGTGGGAGTTGGCCAGACCTATACCACCCTTACTGCTGCAGTCAACGACCTTAACAACAAGGAACTGACCTGCCCGGTTAACCTGATCCTTACCGATAACACTTATCCTTCTGAAACATATCCTATCGTGCTCAATCAGAACCCCGGCTCCAGCGCATACAATGTTATTACCATCAAACCGGCAGCAGGTGTCACACCGGCTTTCAACACAGCTTACACAGGTGCAAGTCCGAATTACTGGAGCATGATCTCCCTGAACGGAACACAATATGTGACTTTCGACGGCTCAAACAGCGGAGGAACTGACCGCAGCATGACTTTTACAAATACCGGGGGAAACGGTTTTGCAGCTCCTATCGGGTTGTATAATAACGGGAATATCGGGGCTTCAAATATCACGGTCAAAAATTGTGTGCTCCAGGCTCATGTTGATCCTCTATACAATGCCCAGGGGATTGTATTATATAGTGTTACTGGGAATGCAGGATACTCTAATGTCATAATTGACAACAATGCCATTAATTCAGCGTCCGTTGCTGTGCGTGTGGGCGGTATTGCAACCAATAAAGCATCCAATATCTCCATCACCAATAATACTATCGGATCACTAAGTGTTTCCAATGCCGTGGATTTGTATGGTATTAGCCTGTCATATTCCGACAACGTATTGATCCAGGGAAATGAGATTATCGGAAACACGATCGGAGTCAACGTGCCTCAATCGCCAATGGGGATTACTATTGGTACCGGATCAACAAATACTAAAATGAGGAAAAATATAATTCATGAATGGTACCAGTTGGGAACCGGCTTCCCTTCAAGCGGCGCACTCGGTCTTTATTACGGGGGTGAAGCAACTTCAGTGACGGAGATTTCCAATAATGTTTTCTATAATATCAAGGGCCCCGGTCAAACTACTTCGGTACAAGGTGCAAACGCCTTCGCGATATTCATCCAATCTGGCGGGAACCTCCAGGTTTATTATAACACGATCTGGATGAGCGGCGCCTACCTTTCATCCACCATTGCAGGTATGTCTTCATGCCTTGGATTTGCAAACGGCATCAGCAACGTAGACGTAAGGAATAATATCTTTAAGAACTCTTCCCAGCCCCCTTCAGGCTCACCTGCCTCAAAATCCTATGCCATAACTGTAGGGACAACACCGACCGGATTTACGTTCAATAATAATGATTATTTTGTAGATGGTATCGGGCCGAATATCGGGTATTTCAACGGCGCCGACCAGGCAACTTTGTCGGCCTGGCAGATTGCAACAGGCCAGGATGCAAACACAACTGTTGTTGATCCTATCTTTACTTCAGCTACTCTTCTCAAACCGACCACGCTCAGCATGAACCATACCGGGTCATATATGGCGGCTTTACCTACCGATATTGTTAACGTAGCCAGGGCCAATCCCCCTGACGTTGGTGCATACACATACTCGGTTGATCCTTCGGTCGTAACTGTGCCAGCTTCAGCTATCCTGACTACCGGGGCAACACTGAATGGAACTGTGAATGCAGCAGGCAATACTGTTACAACTTATTTTGACTATGGACTGACGACATCTTACGGCTTAACCGTTGCAGGTGTTCCTCCAACCATTTCGGGTTCCACCTCCACACCTTATACTGCTGTTATAAGCGGTTTGCTGCCTCTTACCACTTACCACTTCAGGGCCAGGGGAGTTGACCAGGCTCCGTTCACAGTAAACGGAAGTGACCTTACCTTCACTACTGCTCCAAATCCCCCGCTTGTTGTTACAACTGCCGCAACTGTCATTACCGGAGGTGGTGCTACTTTAAACGGAACCGTGAATTCAAACGGAGGTTCTTCTGTTGTCACTTTCCAGTACGGGCTTACAACTGCTTACGGATCAACTGTTACCGCCGTCCAAAGCCCTGTTACAGGCTCAACTCCAACTTTAGTTAATGCCGTGATCACGGGTCTTTTGCCTTACAACACCTATCATTTCCGCGCAGTTGCGACCAATGCAGGAGGAACAACAAACGGGAACGATATGACATTTACAACCAACGCAATCCCGGCAACGGTAATCACCAGCTTGTCATCAAACGTAACTCCGACCACTGCCCAGCTTAACGGTTCGGTAAACGCCAACTTCGCTCCAACTACCGTTTCATTCGATTGGGGGCTCACAACCGCCTATGGAAACTCTGCAGCAGCCATACCCGGGACCATTACAGGCAATACATCAACTGCAGTATTGGCAAATATTTCCGGTCTTTCATGGGCCACCACCTACCATTTCCGTTGCGTGGGAGTAAATGCAGGAGGTACTGCCTATGGAGCTGATATGACTTTCAATACGAACTGTCCTGTTCCTCCTGCTCCAGGAACCATCATGGGAGCAACTTCCGTTTGTCAGAATCAGAATTATGTCGTATACCAGATCGTGGCTGTTCCAAATGCTTCGAATTACAACTGGACTGTTCCCACCGGGGCTTCCATCGTTGCAGGCTCAGGTACTAACTTCATCACGGTTAATTTTTCCACCACGGCTGTTTCAGGCAACATCACTGTTACCCCCACCAACTCCTGTTCTACAGGACCTACCGGGACTCTTGCCGTGACCGTCAATCCTATGCCAGTTCCTACGATCACTGGTCCGGCAACCGCATGTGTTCAGTCCACCAACAATGTGTATACAACACAGACCGGAATGACCGGTTATAACTGGACCGTTTCGGCAGGAGGAAGTATTACTGCAGGCCCCGGAACTTCTTCCATTACAGTTACCTGGCTTACCACCGGCGCTAAGACTGTGACAGTGAACTACAATAATGCAAACGGTTGTACCGCTGTAAACCCGGCAACTTACAACGTGACAGTTAACGCACTTCCTGTTCCTACCATTACCGGTAACAACAGCATTTGCGCTAATTCGGGATACTATACCTACTCCACCGAAACCGGAATGAGCGGTTATTCCTGGACTTTGTCCTCTGGCGGTTCCATCTATGCCGGCGCAGGCACAGCAGCCATCACCGTGGTGTGGAACAACGCCGGAGCCCAGACCGTCAGCGTTAATTATAACAATGCCTACGGTTGCCAGGCGCTTAACCCCACCGTGTTTAATGTCACCGTGAACGATGTTCCGGGGGCCGCAGGTTCCATCAACGGGACTACCACCGTCTGTGCAGGTGCACAGGGCGTGCCTTACTCCGTAGCTGCTATCACCGGCGCCCAAACCTATGTATGGACCCTGCCCACCGGCGCTACCATCGCTTCCGGTGCAGGAACCAACATCATTTCGGTGAACTTTGCATCCAACGCAGTTTCCGGAGCCATCACCGTACAGGGGAATAACCTTTGCGGCAGCGGTGCAGCTTCACCTGCTCTTAACGTCACCGTTACACCTGTCCCTGCAGCTGCAGGAACCATCTCAGGTCCTAACGCGGTTTGCCAGGGTGAAGACGGGGTTGTTTACACCGTTCCCGCCATTACCAATGCCACCGGGTATACCTGGACCTTACCTGCAGGGGCTGTCATCACCTCCGGTGCAAATACCAGTTCAATCCATGTGGACTTCAGTTCGTCGGCTTCTTCGGGCAGCGTAACCGTGATGGGTACCAACGCCTGCGGAGACGGTGCAAGCTCAAGCCTCAGCGTAACGGTCAACTCTATTCCTGCCACTCCTTCCATTACAGCCAGCGGCTATGTGCTCACTTCCAGCGCTGCCAATGGCAACCAGTGGTATCATGACGGAACCGCCGTAACCGGAGCTACCGGACAGACCTATACTGTTCCTGCTTCGGCCCCGGGTTGGTACTGGACCATAGTTACCGTAGGCGCCTGCTCTTCCGACTCCTCAAACCATAAATACATCCAGGGTGTGGGTATCGGAGAACATCATGCAGACCAGGTGAACATTTACCCTGTTCCCAACGACGGACATTTCAATATCTCCATCAGCAGTGAACAGGAAATATCATACAAACTTGAGATCTATAACAGTCTTGGTGTAAAAGTTTACGGCGATCATACCATTACCGTTAACGGAACCCTGGTAACCCCGGTTGACCTCGGTTCAGTCGCCAGCGGGCTCTATACTATAGTCCTGCGTAATACCGACAACCAGGTAATACGAAAGATCCTGATTAATAAATAAGGTTGAGTTGGTTAGTTGGCATAACAGGCTGTTCCGAAAGGGCAGCCTGTTTGCTTTTAACCCTTTCGGAAAGGACTGTTTCGCTTTATTGTGTTCAGAGACATTGAAAGGCTGGTAATTTTTAATTTTTTAATTACTTTTACCTGATGATTAATTTCAAACATATTCAATGAAGGTCCGGATCTTTTCCTTTAGTATCAAGGTTTTCATCTTCATTTGGATTTCCTCATTATTATTAAGCATCAACTCAGTTCTGGCTGCAGGCAATAACAAAGTTAAGGAAGACAGCCTTTTAAAAGTACTGGCAAAGAGTACTGATATTGAGACAAAGGTGAAAATCTATATATCCCTGGCCGAACTTTTAAAGACAAAGTCTCCTGACAGCAGTATTCAACTGCTGAACAAAGCACAGCAAAATTTTCGGCAAATAAATTCCTTCCCTTACCTTGGAAGGGTTTATGAGATAAGAGGTGATATTTCACGGTCAAGAAACAATATAGGTGAAGCGCTCCGTCAGTATAAGATTGCTGAGTATTGTTACTTCAAACAAGGTGAGACAAGTAAGCAGCTGAAGTTGCTTAACAATATAGGAGGAACGTATGCACTAAGTGATAACGTATCTGAAGCATTCAGGTTTTATCTCAAAGCCCGTGAAATAGCAGAAGAGTCAAAGGATACCGATATGCTGGCCAAGATCAATAATAACCTTGGGAGGATCTATATTGCATCAAAAAACTATAAAACCGGAATTGGTTATTATAAAAAAGCATTAAAAGTATTTGAACAAGTGAATGACTCCTTTAAAAAGGCAACAGTTTATATGAATCTAGGCTCTGCTTATAATCATATAGAGAAAGTAGATTCATCGCGGGGGTATCTCAAAAAAGCCATATCAATTTTCAGGGTGATCAATAATCAGCCTTATCTTGGAACCTGTTTGGGTTTGTACTCCTATTCAATCCTGTCCGAAAAACGTTATGCCGAAGCTCTGGATAACCTTAACCAGGGTTTAACTATCTCGAAAAATAGCAGTTCTCAGCAAAACATCCTGGAATCCAAGCTTATGCTGAGTGATATTCTCTATTTAACGGGCCTTACTTACCATGAAATGGGAAATTATAAACTCTCAAGGAAATATTTAATTTCCTGTTATCATCTTTCCGATTCCATAGGATTACTTGAGCGTATAGGAGATGCAGCGGAATACCTGAGCAAGTCTTACGATAAAACAGGCCAGGTTGATTCTTCATTATACTACTTCAGGCTGTTCAAAATTAACTCCGATTCTTTAATGACGATCCAATCCATCAATGTTGTGAAACTCGCTGAAGCCCAGATGGTGTATGAGAAAGAAATTAAGGAAAAGAAAATGCAACTCGAATACAACCATGCACTTCAGAAGCGAAATCTTTTAATTTTCATTGGGGTTGGAATGATTTTAATCGCATTTGTTCTCATCCTGTTCCTACGGTTAAGGATAGAAAACCAAAAGAAGAAACAAGTTGAAATTGAGAAGAAGCAAGCCATACTTGAAAGGGAAACCGTTGATCTAAAACTTGAATCCCAGAACAAAGAATTGACCCTCAATGTAATGAATCTCATCAGGAAAAATGAACTGATGCTTGAGCTTTCGAACAGGCTGATCCAGATAAGAGAGGCAACGAACGACGAACGCACAGGATCTGAAGTGCTGCAGTTGATTAACACCATGGAAAAAAGTACCGATAAAAACGTCTGGGAAGAATTTGAATTACGTTTTAAACAGGTTCACAATAATTATTATGAACGCCTGCTCAGTAAGTACCCTGATCTTACCTCGAACGAGCTGAAGCTTTGTGCACTGCTCAAATTAAACCTGTCTACAAAGGATATCTGCGAACTTTCAGGCCAGAGGCCTGCCACTCTCGACGTAGCCCGTTACCGTCTCCGAAAAAAACTGGGAATTTCTAACTCCCAGATCAACCTGGTAACCTTCCTTTCTCAGGTATAATACATTATCTTTCCTGACCATCCTTTGCATTATTCAATTTTTTATGATTATCTGAATTTCAATACATTGCATTTTATGTATGGATATTGTAGTGATTATTTTATCATGCTCTATAGATATTGTATTGAGACTTCCTCCCCATCTTATAGATATTGTATGGGCTGGAAATTTGCATGCCCCTTATCATGAAGATACTTTTACAGAAAACTTCAAAACGAGAATTTATGAAAAAGAAGGGTAGCGCTGTTAACGAAGAAGGCAAAATAAAAAACGCGGAGGTGGAAAGTGTTAAAAAGATACTAAAGAAAAAAGAGTTACAGACAAACATTCTGAAAAAGATCATTGAAGAAAATAAACTGGCTGAGAATACAAATAATAAATGACGTTACTTAAAACCCAAAGAAAATGAAAAGAAAAGTACTCCTGACTGTTATAGTCATAATTATGGGCCTGATGACGCAGGCACAGATATCAGGGACCTTCACCATCCCCGGAGGTACATATCCCACCATCGGTTCGGCCATAGCTGCAATAAATGCACAGGGAGTTGGAACGGGAGGTGTTACATTCAATGTTACTGCAGGTTATTCAGAGACATTTGCAACATCTCTTGACGGGGTTATTACTACTACAACCAGCAGTGCAACCAGTCCGATCATCTTTCAGAAATCAGGAACCGGGGCAAATCCGACCGTTATAGCAGGACCAGGCGTAAGCACCAACCTTACACCCCCGGATGCAATTTTTGCCTTTGGAGGAACCGACTATGTGACGATTAACGGGATCAATGTTCAGGAAAACATGAATAATACCACTAATGCAGCCAAAATGGAGGTAGCTTTTTTTCTGGCCAGAGCTTCTGCATCAGACGGGACCCAGCATATCACGATAACCAACTGTAAAATCAGCGGAGCATTCAGATATTATTCAATTTATTCCGGGACCGTATTACTAAATGGAACAACCGTGACTGCCAGCAACTTTGCAGGAACAAATTCTTACAATAAGATCACTGCCGACACCATTATTAATCCCGGCACAATTTCGATGCCGATATTTTTCAACGGTCCAAGCAATGCAGCAACAACCGGTCTTTATGATTATGGTGATGAGATTGGAGGTGATAAAGGCAATGTCTTTATTAATACTGTAGGTGTAAATGTACAATACGTCCAATGGGCAAAAATAGCTTCTAACCTGTTCACCACACAAGGTTCACCCATCAATGCAACCCCTATCACTACCCAAGCGTCAAAGAGCGTGCAGATCTATAACAACAATATTGGAAATTTCACCTGGGGAAGTTCCGGAACCGTTTATATAATAAATGACCAGAACAATCTTGATACGGTTAATGTGTACAATAACAATATTCATGATATCAATGCCTCGGCAGCCTCTACTTTTTATGCTATCCAGGAAAGCAGCACAGGTAAAATAGTTAAAGTATATGGAAACCAGGTCAACAATATCACGCTCGGAACAAGTTCCACCACCACGGGCTCATTTAGTGGAATTTATACGGGGACTTCCGCCGCTCCCGCAGGTGCAGAACTTGATATATATAATAATACCATGAACGGAAATGTCATCAATAATAATTCGGCAACCAGTGTAAATGGTTTCATTTATCCCGGCTGGTATGGCCCCACCATTAAAATTTACAACAATACGATAACCAACAATACGGTTAACAGCGTCGGGACGACCAGCCTTATTTATGCCAATTGCCTTAGCAACAACGAGTGGTACAAATACATCTATGGAAACACCCTTACCAACCTTACAGTCACAGGGACAACGGGAACGGTGACCGGCATCTACCATATTAACTCACTCCGCACCTATATCTATCAGAACAAAATATCCGGAATAACGGCCTCAGGGCCTTCATCAATAATTTATGGGATTCAATTCGACGGGGGTACATTCGGAGAAGTATATAATAATTACATTTCAGAGCTCTATACACCAACAGCCAGCGGGACCAACCAGGTAAGAGGGATTTACATTTCTGCGGGCTCATCAATAGCGCTTCATTATAACACTATCTATTTAAATGCATCTTCAACCGGGGCGAATTTCGGATCTTCAGCGATTTATACCGTTTCAACTCCTTTTATCACCCTTCGCAACAATGTTATTGATAATGTCTCGGTCCCTTCAGGAACCGGGAAAACAATTGCTTTCTGGTATAATGGCACCTCCTACTCTAATTATGCTGTTGCATCAAACAACAACGACTTTTATGCCGGGACGCCGGGAGCAAACAATCTTATTTTCTACAATGGAACTATTGGTGATCAAACCCTTACACAATACCAAACAAGGCTCTATCCTGCCGAGAATGCTTCATTTACAGAAAACCCTACGTTTGTTAACACCACAACCAACCCCTATGATCTGCATATCAACACTACGGTCAACACCCAGCTGGAAAGCTCCGGAACCACCATCACCACACCTTCACCGGTAACTACTGATTTTTATAATACATCCAGGTACCCGAATACGGGATATCCTTACAATCCGGCCTTTTTCCCGGCACACGGGACCGACGTAGGAGCCCAGGAGTTCGGAGGAATTCCTAAAGTGGGTACTCCTCCTTCAGTCGTCATTACACCTTTACAAAACACTTCCTCACTCACAGCAAGAAACCTTACTGCCTCAATCACTGACCTTACCGGTGTGCCAACTTCAGGAGCCGGTCTGCCGGTACTCTACTGGAATAAAAACAACGGTTCATGGAATAATTCCACTGCAGTGTTCGTCAGCGGGAGCCAGTATACTTTTTCATTTGGAGCCGGGGTTTCAGTGAACGACAGTATTAAATACTACATTGTGGCCCAGAACATGAATTCACCCATTAATGTAGGATCAACCCCTCCGGGCGCATTCGGATTAACGACTAATCCTCCTGCCGCCGTTTCTCCTCCACCCGCTTTATTTGCTTATAAAATCATACAGGGGGCATGTGGAACCTTGACCGTCGGCGCCGGGGGCAATTACCCAACTCTTACAGCCGCCATTAATGATCTTAATTCAAAGGAATTATCCTGCCCTACAACTTTATTGCTTACCGACCCTGTATATGCAAGTGAAACGCTTCCGATCACAATCAACAATATTGCAGGCATGAGCCCGGTCAATACACTCACCATCAAACCGGCGCCTGGTATTAATACTTCCATACAGGGAACAAACACAACAGCTATAATCACATTCAACGGCGCCAATTATGTAACAATAGACGGATCAAACAATGGCAGCACCTCAAGGAACCTCACCGTCTGGAATTCCAACAGCTCGGGAGGAGAAGTGATTTTCTTCACCAGCCCCGGAGATTTCTCCAAAAGCGCATCCAACGATGTAATCAAAAACTGTAACATCAGGGGGAGCTACCAGATGACCAATGTTACTTATGGTATCTTTTGCAATGCCACATCAGGAGGTGGCTACAACAACCTGGTCATTAATAACAATGCCGTGTACTCAGCCAATATCGGTATCAGGGTATGCGGCACTTCAACATTCCCGTCCACCAACTGCCAGGTTACAAACAATATAGTGGGAACTGCTGTTGATTCAACCTCTATTGCATTATATGGAATTTATATTGTGTATGCCGACAACACCTTGGTCCAGGGAAATGAAGTCATGGGTATGGGCCAGTTGGGGAGTACCAATAATAATCTCTCCGGAATCCGTTTATACACCCTTGCTACCAATACCAAAGTAAGGAGAAATAAAGTTCATGGCTGGCATATTAATCCCGGGGCGGGATACACCGGACCATGGGGCATTTTCTTCAGGGGAGAAGCAAGCAGCGTGACCGAAATTTCAAATAATGTGGTTTATGATATCCAGGGAGTCGGGGGAAGCTCCTCGTATTATTCGATTTCGGGAATAGCGCTTCAGAACGGAGGTAATATAAACGTTTGGTTTAATTCGATTGACCTTGAAGGAAACTGTTTACTCGTTTCCCAGGGCACTTCACAGAGTGGATGCATCGTTATCTCCCCGGCTGTTTCCAGTGTTGATATCAGGAACAACATCATGAAAAACAATCTCCAGCTTTCCTCCGGCACAAGCACTACTATAACAAATTATTGCATTTTCAGCCAGGGCCCCGACTATATTTTTACCAACCTGAACTATAATGATTATTGGTGTACAGGGGTCAACCCTTTTATCGCAAGCGACAACTATAAAAGTTTTCCAATACTTGCGGGATGGCAGGCTGCAACAGGTCAGGATGCGAATTCGCTGAATATTGATCCGCAATATACTTCTTTGACCAACCTCATTCCAACCACGACGGCTATGCCGCATGCAGGAGGTTACATGCCGGCAGTGCCTATCGATTATACCGGCATCAACCGTACTAATCCACCGGATATGGGGGCTTATGAATTCACAACCAACCCCCTGATCAATACTTTGGCTGCTACAGGTATTACCACTTCATCGGCAACCCTGAACGGCAATGCAAATGCCACAGGAACCACGTTTAATTTATTTTTTGACTGGGGACTTACTGCATCTTATGGCGCAAGCGTCACGGCAACCCCTGCATCAGTTTCAGGTTCATCAACCCTCTCCATGAGTACAAACCTTACAGGTATCAGTCCGAATACGACATACCATTTCAGGGCCAGGGGAGTCACTTCCGGCGGGTTGATAGTATATGGAAGCGACATGAGCTTCACAACTCCTCCATTTCCACCGGTTGTTGTAACACTGCCTGCGACTTCAGTCACATCGAACAGCGCAACACTCAACGGAACCGTTAACCCGAACGGGCCTCCTGCAACTGTGACTTTCGATTACGGGCTGACAACCGCTTATGGTTCCTTTGTAACAGCAACTCAAAGTCCCATCAGTGGATCCGTTGCGCTCAGCGTCAACTCCCCCTTAACCGGACTTACTCCCAATACCACCTATCATTGCAGGGTGGAATCAACCAACAGCGGGGGAACAAGCTATGGGAACGACATCGTATTCACAACCAATGCGATCCTGGCAACGGTGGTAACCAATAATGCCACAAATATTGCACCGACCACCGCCCAGCTTAACGGAACTGTGAATCCAAACTACGCCGGTACTACTGTCTCCTTTGACTGGGGACTCACCACTGCCTACGGGAATTCAGCTACAGCAACCCCTGGATTGGTTTCAGGAAACACAACAACCCCGGTACTGGCAAACATTTCAGGCCTCACCTGGGGGACAACCTATCATTTCCGCTGCGTGGGAGTGAATTTAGCCGGCACTGCCTATGGAAGTGATTTGTCTTTCAACACAAACTGTCCTGTACCTGCTGCACCGGGAACCATCACCGGGATCACAACCGTTTGCCAGAACCAAAGCGGGGTTACTTATTCCGTGCCTGCAATCCTCAATGCGACCAATTATAACTGGACTGTTCCGACCGGTTCAACTGTTGTTTCAGGAAGTGGGACCAATACCATCACAGTGAACTATTCTACGACCGCAGTTTCTGGAAATATTACAGTAACAGGGACAAACTCATGCGCAACCGGTCCAACCGGGACTCTTGCAATAACAGTTAATCCCATGCCTGTGCCTACCATTTCCGGTTCTGCTACTGCATGCGCAGGATACACCAACAATGTATACACGACCCAATCCGGGATGACTGCTTATAACTGGACGGTTTCAACCGGCGGGATTATTACTGCAGGACCGGGAACTTCCTCTATAACCGTGACCTGGAATACCACCGGGGCTAAAACCGTAACCGTAAACTATGCCAATGCCAACGGTTGTACCGCGGCGAGCCCGGCGACGTTCAATGTGACCGTGAATGCCCTGCCTGCACCCACTATTACGGGTAATACAAACCTTTGCGCAGGCTCAGGGTATTATACGTATACCACTGAAACCGGAATGACAGGGTACAACTGGACCATCACTTCAGGTGGTTCAATCTATGCCGGTGCAGGCACTGCAGCAATCACTGTGGTGTGGAACAATGCCGGGGCCCAGACTGTCAGCGTGAATTATAGCAATGCCAACAGTTGCCAGGCCCTGAATCCCACCGTACTTAATGTCACTGTAAATGGTATTCCTGCTGCCGCAGGATCAATAAACGGCACCTCTACCGTTTGTGCAGGCCAGCAAGGTATACCTTACTCTGTAGGAGTCATCGCGGGAGCCCAGACCTATGTATGGACCCTTCCCACTGGAGCCACCATCGCATCAGGTGCAGGTACCAATATCATTTCGGTGGATTTTGCGTCTGGAGCTGTTTCCGGTCCCATCACAGTGTTTGGAAATAACATTTGTGGCAATGGCGCCACTTCCCCGGCCCTTAATGTAACCGTCACTCCTCTGCCTGCAGCTGCAGGAACCATTTCAGGTCCCACCGCTGTTTGCCAGGGTGAAAACGGGGTTGTTTACACCGTTCCCGCCATTACCAATGCCACCGGGTATACCTGGACTGTACCTGCAGGTGCAACCATCACCTCCGGTGCAAACACCAGTTCGATTCATGTGGACTTCAGTTCGTCGGCTTCCTCGGGCAGCGTAACCGTGCTTGGTACCAATGCCTGCGGTAATGGAACAAGCTCAGGCCTCAGTGTGACTGTAAGCTCAGTTCCTCCAACTCCTACCATCACAGCCAACGGCTATGTACTCACTTCCAGCGCTGCCAACGGAAACCAATGGTATCATGACGGGTCAGCAGTAGCCGGCGCCACCGGCCAGACCTATACCGTTCCTGCTGCGGCCCCGGGATGGTATTGGACCGTAGTTACCCTTGGCGCCTGTTCGTCCGATTCGTCGAACCACAAATATATCCAGGGTGTTGGTATCGGTGAACATCATGAAGACCAGGTGAAAATCTACCCTGTTCCCAACGACGGGCATTTCAATATCTCCATCAGCAGTGAAAGGGAAATATCATACAAACTTGAGATCTATAACTGTCTTGGTGTAAAAATTTACGGCGATCATACCATTACAGTAAACGGAACCCTGATAACCCCAATAGATCTGGGGTCAGTCGCCAGCGGGCTCTATACTATAGTCCTGCGTAATACCGACAACCAGGTGATACGCAAGATTCTTATTAATAAATAATGGTTGATTTGGTTAGTTTGCAAAACAGGCTGTTCCGAAAGGGCAGCCTGTTTGCTTTTATTTCGCCACCTCGCTACCTTTTTTGTGTGCTCATTTCGCCTTCAGCAAACGCTTCTTTTATTTCGCTACCTCCTTCTCGCAACCTCGCTACCTCATTTGTGTGCTCATTTCGCCTTCGGCGAACGCTTCTCTTATTTCGCTACCTCGCTTCTCGCCACCTCGCTACCTCATTTGTGTGCTCATTTCGCCTTCGGCGAACACTATCTCCCTATTTCGCTTTTCGCTATTTCGCTATTTCGCTTTTCGCTATCTTGCTATTTGATTACCTTTGTGCCCTAACAATCTGAATCCAGAGGTTATGAAAAAATCCCGTGTTTTTCTCCTGGCATTAATCCTCACACCATTTTTTTCTTTCTCGCAGATCCTTGAACCGGTAAAATGGACCTTCAGGGTGGATCAGACCAAACCCGGTGAAGCTACCCTGCTCCTGATCTCAAACTCTGACAGAGGATGGCATACCTACTCCCAGGAGGTTATCCCCGACGGACCTGTCCCTACCGAGTTCACATTTACAAAAAGCGCTGATTATGAGCTCATCGGAAAAGTTATCGAGCCCAAAGGGGTAAAGGAAAAAGATCCGCAAATGCAAAATATGGTTTTAACCTTTTTCCCGGATAAAGCCATCTTCAAGCAAAAAATAAAAGTCCTTGGCAAAAAAGATTTTACGGTGAAAGGCAGTGTTTATTTCATGTGCTGCAACGACCGCTCCTGCATCGCTCCCACCGATGTTGAGTTTGAATTTGCGATTAAAGGCAATCCGGAAACAGCAGCCCGGCCTCAGCAGGCAGCTAACACACCACAGCAAAAGGACAATACCGTTGCAGCTCAAGCAGCAACGGGAAAACCCGCAGCCGATACGGCAAAAGCCACTGCTACCAAGGCCTGCTGCAACGCGAAACAGGACAGCACAAAAATCGCGCAGATCAGCACCGTGCCTGCCGGCACCGAAAAGAACAAGTCCCTGCTGGTATTCTTCCTGATCAGCTTCCTTGCCGGACTTGCAGCGATCATTACACCCTGCGTATTCCCTATGATCCCCATGACCGTTACTTTTTTCATGAAAGGCAGCGAGAACAAGCGCAAGGGACGCATGCAGGCCATTGTTTACGGGCTGTCCATTATCATCATCTATACCGTCATTGGAACCCTTGTTGCAGTTACGCTTGGCGCTAATTTCGCCAACTTCCTGAGCACACACTGGATCCCCAATGTCTTTTTCTTCCTGATATTTATGGTATTTGCAGCATCCTTCCTGGGGATGTTTGAAATCACCCTGCCCGGCTGGCTTGTAAATAAAGCCGACAAACAGGCAGATAAAGGCGGTTATACGGGAGCATTTTTTATGGCCTTTACCCTGGTGCTGGTTTCATTTTCCTGCACGGGGCCTATAGTAGGGGCCATCCTGGTGCAGTCGGCCAGCGGCGAGATCGTTAAACCTATCATCGGGATGCTTGGATTTTCACTGGCCTTTGCCCTCCCCTTCGGGCTTTTCGCTTTCTTTCCTTCCTGGCTTGCCGGTTTGCCAAAATCAGGCGGCTGGCTTAACTCGGTGAAGGTAGTCCTGGGTTTCATTGAAATTGCACTTGGGCTCAAATTCCTGAGTATTGCCGACCAGACCTACCACTGGCATATCCTTGACAGGGAAGTTTACCTTGCCATGTGGATCGTCACTTTTACGCTGATGGGATTCTACCTTCTTGGCAAACTCAAATTCCATCATGACTCAGACCTGCCATTCATCAGCGTTCCCAGGCTGCTTCTTGCGATCATCACATTTTCGTTCGTGATTTATATGGTTCCCGGCATGTTCGGCGCTCCATTGAAAGCATTATCAGGGTATCTGCCTCCTGAAACCTCACTCGACTTCGATCTCACAAGGATCATCCGCGAAGAAGTTAAAACATTCTCAGGCAGCGGGGGCGGCGGTAACACCTCGTCCACCTTATGCGAAAAGCCAAGGTATGGCGACTTCCTGAAGCTGCCCCACGGACTCGACGGCTATTTCGATTACAAACAGGGCCTGAGTTGTGCTAAAAAAATGAATAAACCACTGTTCATCGACTTTACAGGACACGGCTGTGTAAACTGCCGCGAAATGGAAGCCAATGTATGGTCAGCTCCCCCGGTCCTTCAGAGGCTGCGCGAAAAATTTATCGTTACTGCACTTTATGTGGATGATAAAACTGAAGTTCCCGAGAAGGAGTGGATTACAAGCAAGTACGACGGTAAGGTTAAAAAAACCATCGGGAAGATCTATGCCGACCTTCAGATCTCAAGATATAATATCAACTCCCAGCCATACTATGTTCTGCTCGATACCGCCGGAAACCTGCTTGCCCCTCCCCGTGCCTACAACCTTAATGTGGATGAATTTATAAAGTGGATGGACGGGGGACTTGACAACTTTAAGAAAGAGCAGAGTAAGTAGGAATGTTGAATATCGAATTTTATAATTCAACATTTTCGCTACCTCGCTTCTCGCTACCTCGCTACCTGATTTTTGCTACCTCGCTTCTCGCTACTTCGCTATTTAATTATCTTTGCCTGAATTTCATTTAAGCACACATATGGATCAATTTTCATATCTCAATACGTTGGACAATGCAGTGATGGAGGAACTCTTCGAGAAATACCGCAAAGACCCTGCATCGGTTGATGAATCCTGGCGGAAGTTCTTCGAAGGCTTTGAATTCTGCCAGAAAAATTACAAAGCCGAAGAGGGCGAGGCATTTTTATACCCCAATGAATTCAAGGTCATGAACCTCATTATTGCCTACCGGCAAAGGGGACATCTGTTTACCAAGACAAACCCGGTGAGGACAAGACGTAAATACACTCCCACTCTCGATATAGAGAATTTCGGCCTTGGCAAAGAAGACCTCGCAAAACATTTCCAGGCAGGAAAAGAACTCGGGCTGGGCAATGCAAAACTCAGCGATATCATCGCCCATCTTCAGAAAACCTATTGCGAATCAATAGGGATCGAATACTATTACATACGCAGGCCGGAGGTGGTCGATTGGTTCACATCCAGGATGGAACCCGTGAAGAACACCCCCACATTTTCAATCGTTGAGAAGGGCTACATTCTCAGGAAACTTGCCCAGGCTGTTCTGATGGAAAAGTTCATCCATAAAAAATTCCCGGGGCATAAGAGTTTTTCGCTTGAGGGTGTTGAATCACTGATCCCGGCCCTTGCAGCTGTTATCACGAAAGGAGCGGAACTCGGCGTTAAAGAATTCATTCTCGGGATGGCACATAGGGGGAGGCTGAATGTACTCGGGAATATCATGAACAAACCCTTCGAGCAGATCTTCTCGGAATTTGAAGGCAAGGAATACAGTGATGATGAACTGCTGGGCGATGTCAAGTATCACCTGGGCTATTCAACAACAGTTAGAGCCGGCGATAGTGTTGAGGTCAACCTCAGCCTTTGCCCTAATCCATCTCACCTTGAAGCTGTAGATCCAGTAGTTGAAGGACTTTCCCGTGGCCGGATCGACCGTCATTATTCCGGTGATAACACAAAGGTAGTGCCTGTGCTGATACATGGCGATGCATCAATTTCAGGCCAGGGAATTGTATATGAAACCACTCAGATGGCCGACCTGGAGGCATACAAAACCGGAGGCACCATCCACTTAGTCACCAATAACCAGATCGGCTTCACCACCAATTATCTCGATGGCAGATCCAGTGTTTACTGCACCGATGTGGCAAAAACCATACAATCACCCGTATTCCATGTGAATGCCGATGATGTTGAAGCTGTTGTTTATACGGTAAGGTTAGCCATGGAATTCCGCAATCATTTTCACAAGGACGTATTTATTGATCTCCTTGGCTACCGCAAATACGGGCATAATGAAAGTGATGAACCCCGGTTTACCCAGCCTATCCTCTATAAGATCATAGAGAAACATCCCGACCCTCTTGAAATTTATATCAGCAAGCTTGAAGAAGAAGGCAGCGCAGGCAGTTTAGGCATAGACGTCATCAGGAAGGAGATCAATTCGGCGCTTGAAACTGCCTTCCAGGCATCCAAAACCATAGAAAAAGCAGATATCACTCCATTCCTCGGACAGGTCTGGAAAAACATCCGCAGGGCGGTTCCCGGGGATTTTACCGTCTCTCCTGTCACGGCTATTACTGAACCCTTGCTGAATGAGATCGGCGGAAAACTAACCTGCCTTCCCGAAGGCCTCAATTTTTTCCGTAAAATAACCAGGCTCCAGGAAGACAGGAAGGCAATGCTCGAAGGTGAAGGCAGGCTTGACTGGGCCATGGGAGAACTCCTGGCATACGGAAGCCTGCTATACGAAGGCAATCCCGTACGCTTCAGCGGGCAGGATTCCCAGAGGGGAACCTTCTCACACCGGCATGCAGTGCTTACTGTGGAAGATTCGGAGGATAAATATATCCCCCTGGATCATATAAGGGAAAGCCAGGCGACGTTCAGGATCTATAATTCCCTGCTTTCGGAATACGGTGTTTTAGGATTTGAATACGGGTATGCTTTT
>Ga0316229_1001896_pt1 | contig 19591 bp, 11 predicted proteins | sample TBH18023metaG_FD_206011 | JGI IMG/M metagenome (GOLD analysis project Ga0316229, IMG submission 206011) | Freshwater microbial communities from Trout Bog Lake, Wisconsin, USA - TBH18023 | ecosystem: Environmental > Aquatic > Freshwater > Lake > Hypolimnion/Profundal zone | place: USA: Wisconsin... | reverse complement strand
CTGGAGGCGGGGCCAAGAAAGCGACTCATGGACCTCAAGCGCGCGGTACATGCGGGAATTGTTGTATCAGGGGGCATCGCGCCTGGAGTCAACGCGGTCATTGACGGCATCGTCCAGCGGCACATGTCATACCACAGTGAGTTGGCGCCAAAGGAAAAGCCCAACATTCTGGGTTTTCGCCATGGTTTCTGGGGCTTGGCTCAGCCCGGGGCGCCGGATGGTCTTCGCCTGGAACTCACGCGCGAGATTACAACACAGTATGCCACAGGAGGGGGCGCATTCCTTGAAACATCGCGGCTTGAGGATCTTCAACACGACGAGAGTAAACTAGCGGCCATCATGAGTAGTCTGAGAGGGTTGGATGTTCTCTACGTTATCGGTGGTGACGGCACGATGAAAGCTGCGGAAATGCTTACACGCCGCGCCGCGAAGGAGGGACTCCCACTATCCATCGTTGGGGTGCCCAAGACGATGGACAATGACGTCCTTTGGGTGTGGCAATCGTTCGGCTTTGCGACCGCCGTAGAGAAGGCTCGGGAGGTCATCAGCAATCTGTGGACAGAGGTTCGTTCGAATCCTCGTGTCTGCGTGCTCCAGGTATTCGGATCGGCTTCCGGTTTTGTCGTCAGTCACGCAGTCCTGGCCAGTCAGACTCATTGCGACGCCGCGCTGATTCCTGAGCTCAAGTTTCGGCTGAGCGCGTTGATAGACCGTGTCGCGCAGCGGATCGAGGACGAACAGAGATCGGTCCCATACGGGTTTATCGTTATGGCGGAAACCGCAGTGCCGCTTGACGCTGAGAAATACATGTATGACACGCGGATCGGCCTTACGAAGGGCGAACAGGCGAAACTCGAGGCGTATCTGCCGCTGATGAAAGATAACATGTATGCCGAAGGATCGGCACACGATGATCTACGTTCGGCCGCTCTTAAACTGGTTTCACGAGGCTTGGAATTGGGCTTGAAGGAGAAATTGCGCGACAACAAGGCCATTCATCTGGATCGGCTGCGCGTGTTCACTAATGAACCCCGTCATATTCTTCGCGCAACGGGCCCCAGCTTCTCCGACATCATCATGGGGCAACGCCTTGGCGCATTAGCTGTGGACAACGCCTTGGCTGGCTACAGCGATTTCATGATCAGCCAATGGCTGACAGAATACGTTTTGGTGCCTCTCCGGCTTGCGGCGCTGGGGCGAAAGCGCATTCCGCCGGACGGAATCTTCTGGAAATCCGTGCTTGCGAAGACGAAGCAAGGCGATCTCGCATTGCCTGGTTAGTTCTTGTGACTTTACTTTACATGCATCTTGCCATTCTGACCCCAATGAGCCTTGGGTTGGCTTCGCATCCTGCGGGTTCGCCATGACAACGACGCGAACCAACCGCATTTTGATCAGCTCAACTTTCAGCGCTCTGAAGGTGGAGGGGAATCTTGGGGAAAGGATCAAGGAGGAACGATGAATTATGAAGTCGCCCGCCCATTGTCAGGCGGTCACACCCCGCATAGAGGAAAGGAAGAAGGCAGAAAGAAGAAGGCTGAGTTCCGGCAGGGCTGGCGTCCGTTGCTCGGCGCGATCCTCGCGCTTAGCCACCAGATTCATCGGTCCGGGAATTGAACACCATGAGTAATAACACGGAAGTTTCAGCCGCTGACCCCGTTACGACGCTCGAACAGCGCCTCCAAGCAAGGGCGCTCCGGGCGAATTTCGACATGGACGATGCGCCGGAATTGCCGTGGCTCAAGCCCTTCGCAGCCCTGCATGATGCCTTGGCATGGTTGAATGAGCACGTCACTGCGCTTTGGCGCGAGGCGGACGCGGCGGCGATTCAACACCAGGTCCGCCATGAATGGTTGGCCCGCACAGCTGCAGCTACCGGCGCCGGTGCAATAATCCTCGCCGTGGTGCAACTGGCGCTAAAGCAAAGCTGGCCGGGGTTCACGTTTATCGCCGCTTGGATTGAGGGTGTCACGGTGCTAGCCGGGGTGGTCTCCGTCGGCGTGGGCCTGTGGGCCAAGTCGGATCGCAAATGGCTTGGCTGTCGCCATCGTGCCGAGCGGTTGCGCATGTTGAAATTTAGGGCGCTCGCGCGGTCCGAGCTGTGGAGCGGGCAGGATGCCGAATGGAAGGCCTGGGTCGAAAGGGAAATCGCCGCCCTTCCCGCTGCTGACAGCCTGGACCACATGGAACGTTGGTCCAAGGACGACGCATCCGAGGCCGAATCGCCGGCCACTGCCAAGTTCCCCGCGCCTTCCGACACCCGGCGCACTTTGGTCGTTTATTACCGGCACAAACGGCTGTTGAACCAGGGAGCCTATTTCGAGCGTAAAGGGAAGCAGGCAGGCGCAAGTTGGGCCGTGAAGATGCGGCATCAGCGCGAACGGATATTCTTTGTCACCATCGGCTTCGTGCTCTTTCATTTCGTGGCCGACTACCTGGCCGGTCGGATGGAACATCAGCACCATGTCGAGGCCGCGAGTGTCTGGGAACTGGCTTCGCTGTGGGGTATCGTAGTTGCCGCCGTGTTGCCTGTGGCGGCCATTGGCGTGCGCGCTTGGTCGGCGGCGTTTGAGCTTGCCCGCAAAGCGCGCTCCTTCGACGCCAAGCATCAGGCCATGCACAAATCCGTCGCGCGGTTAGGGAACGGCGAGGATGAATTGCCGGTCATCCTCGCCCACCTTCAGCACGACGAGCTATTCCTGGAGCAAGAACACCGCGAGTGGCTTCGCCTGCTGCTCGATGCGGAGTGGTTCTTGTGACACAACATCTGCCATGCGGTGCTCAACCTCACTGGTAAGTCAGAAGCCTGCTTTTGGCCAAAATCAGTTTTCACATAACAATACAACCTATGCCGAAGTCCACCGAGATTCGTGTGATGATTTCCAGCCGTTGTTCGACGGACATCACCTATAAAAGCAAGACCGTACTACTTTCCCGCGTCAGACTCGATTTGAAACAGGAGGTCGAGGCTATGAGGTTGTCGCCCACGGGGCCGCAGTTATTTGAGTGCTGGATTAATGAGGACAGCACCAGTGCAACGATGGACCAAACGTGGTGGAAGCACTGCCTGCTCCAGGCGCGTCAGGCGGACATCGTCATCATGCTGTATAACGGCGAATCAGGAGGTGGCATCAAGAGCGAACCGATGGGCATCTGCCATTCGGAGTTAGAGGCGGCCATGGCAACGCAGTCAGCGAAAGTCCGCGGCATCGAATTGCCGACCGCGAGTCTTCCGGGTAATCCGGCCCAGCGGAAAAGAGACGAGGCGTTCCGCAAATACGTTAAGTCTCTCGATATTTTTCGTGCGGCGATGGTCACTACAGGTGAGGAAGTGATTGAGCGCGTACATCGGGAACTTCAAGAGGCGTTGGTGGACATGGTCCAGCGGTGTGCCATGACGCCCGACTTGGCACGGTCCAACACAGGCATTGCTCTGGAATGGCACCGCATGACTTTTGAGGCGCGCGCGGAGGCGATGCGTGCGGAGGTCGCTGCGACGCTACTCGACCGCGGCAACACCAAGCAGTTGGACCCCAAGCGCCCCGACATAATGTCGGTGCTGCTGGCAAATACGCATTTGCTCGTGCAGTTGCACGCTGTCCCGGCGGCTTTCTCGCAACCAGCCGCTCGGGAAATGGTTGGTCAGCCTTTCCTGCTTGACAGTCGGCTAGAAAATCTCCTGGCCGGGTGCGATGGCGGCCCGATTCACCTTGTGGCTGGATACAAGACTGTCACGGAGAGCCAAGCGCTAAAGATGCTTGGATTCCCCGATGCCGTCGTGATCCCAGGCACGTTCGGACTCCATGTCGCAGACGCGGTGCAGAAGATTCAGTTTGTGCTTTTCAAGAACTGCGAAAGCCCCACAGCCACGCGCCGCGCCGTTACGGAATGGCTAGAGTGGTTGCAACGAGCCCGGGACGAAGAGAAGCTCGTCGCCGCTCGCGCGGCAGCCCGAAAGCGCATCATAAATGCGGTTGCTAAGGAGAATTGAGTGCGAAAAACAGCAGAACAAGCCTAGAAACGCCATTCCGATGAAACCCCAGTCATTTGAAGCGTTTGTCTCGGAGAACCGCGGGCGAATGGACCAGCTGAAGCGGAATCCCAGGTCCGTTTTCGTGTCGTATGGCTGGGATAGCGACTCGCACCGGGCGTGGGTTGCGAGGCTGGCTGACTGCCTGCGAAGCGACGGATTCGATGTAGTCCTCGATCGCTTTTTAGGTATGGACGTGGAGCACGTGTTTGCGCTGGGCATGTCCTGCCGTAACATTCTGATTATCGGAACAGTGAAGTACACCGAAACCTGCCTGCTGGGAAACGTGCCCTGTTCACGGCGATACTCGCAAACCCCGTCGTTCTCCACCCCGTTTCTGCCGGCACAGGAGGAGTGGTCACTGCAGAACTCGGTACATGCAGCAAATATCCTACTCCACGTCTTCGGACGGCTCCAACACGATCCAGACGCTGATCTAGCCGCACTGATTACGGAGGCCAGGGAGAAACACGCCCTTGAAAGCGAGCAGATCGCTTTTCGGCCTTTTTGGGAAGGTTGGGGCGTGGACGAGAACCAAAGCATTCTGCTGGGCGAAAACCAGGTCGACAGGATCGCGATGGTACTTAGAGACGGTCAGCACTGTATTTGCCGGTATCCGATAATCGATGCCAGGCGCGAGGAGGACTTTGATGGATGTGTTCTCAGCGTAAGGGCCTTTCTGAATCGCCCAGCGCGCCCGGGGCTGAAGACCCTCGCGAATCCGATTGTTTACCGTGGGGCAAGTGGCAAGGTTGGCCGGGGATTCGAACCAGCAACGGGGGCGGCAGCGTTGCATCACTCCGACTGGGCCGAGGTCACATTCTGGCGGCTTTCACCACATCAAGTCACGGTTCTGCGCGCTTGCAGGGCGCCAGACAATTCGGTGAACATCTCGATGCACCGATTCATGGACTGGGAGCGCTATCGGTGGGCAGGCAACCTACCTCTTGGAGAAGGGTCGCTATCAGGTTAATTTAACAGGGTCTTCTGCAAAACGAGTGGGCGATTTTTCAAGCGTGAAGTCCGTTTCGGCCATGATTGATGCGGGTTTTACCTCCTGTTGGAGGGTTGAGAAACGTGTTCGGATGAGTGAATAACCACAACCGTAGAACGTAATCCGCCCTACAGCTCCTTCAATTCTTCCCCAAGTCCAAGTTCGCGCAAGGCGGTCTGCGTTTCCTCCATCTTCTGCCGCGTCACGCCATCTGGCGGCGTGACTTCGACTTTGATGCTCACTTTTAGCCCATTGGAGGAGGCGAACTTAGCCAGGACCTTGGTGTAGAAATTCATCCACTTCTGCGTCGGGATTTCACCGCTCCACTCGAATCCGGAGGGGGTGGTGTTTTCTGGGGCTGGCGTGCCATCGGTTTCTCCACCTTTCGCGGCGATTAGCGGATTTCGCGGGTCCGGGGTGGTTGCCGTGAGTGGGGTTTGCGACGGGTTGGGCTGCGGCGGCGCGGTGGCCGGAGCAGACTTGGATTTCTGGTAAGCCTCGGCGGTCTCCTTGGCGATGATAAACATCTCCTCGGAGAATTCGATGTCACCGACCATCAAGGCACGACTGAAATAGAAGGGATTGTAGTCGCCCGATGGCGTTTTGCCGATGTAGGCGAGCAGGCCGTTCGCGACGCCACGGCAGATCGTGTCCTTCACGCTCTCAGCACTGGTGAGGCGCGGGAATTTCGGCGAGGCGAAGAACGCATCGCGAACGGACTTGGTCGGCCACTCCTTCAGGGCCGGCGGCCAATTGCGAGTGAGGAAACTGGGGCTGACCCCCGGTTCCAAATCGCCTTCCTGGCGCAGACACGTCAGGAAATAGGAGGGCAGGTCCGTGGCGGCGCTGGAGTGGACCAAGCCCAGGTCCACGGGCTTCATCGCGTTGTCCTTGCCCAAATAGACGAGCGTCTTGTAGTTGCGCCAGATGGCTTCCCTGAGGTCGCGCCTCGCTTTCTTGATATTCTCGGCCAGTTGGCGAATCTGGGACTCGTCCAGCTTCTTCTTCTTTTCCTCCTCGTCTCCGCACTCGTCGTCGATGGCCTGCCACGCCAGGACCTTTCGAGATTCCTCGCGCAAGGCCTCGTGCGATTCGGGGATGCAGAAGATGAGCGCGCTTTTGAACGTCCGGGATGACGTGCCGTAGTCCTTCGTGATGGTGTCGATCAATTGCATCGTGGGCGCTTCATCCTGCATGGAATGGTCCGGGGCAAGCACCACCAACGTCAGTGCTGGCCGGTCGGGCACCTGGATGGACTTCTCGGGGAAGATGAAGCGCTCCACCCCGGCGATTTGCGGGAAGAGCTTCTGAATCTCCGCGCGAGCGTGCTCATCAGATTGCGCGCTTTGGATGGTGGCCTTGCGGTCGGCGAACCGCTTGTTGAGGTTTTCCCGCAAGCTGAAGTGGTAGCGCGTTTTCTCGACCGTCAGGAAGTAGCACGACTCCGTGAGGGCATCCAAGACCGTTTCCACGTTGCCGATGTCCGCCTCCGGTTCGCCCACAGCCAGCCGGATTTCCGGCAGGCTCGCTTCCTTGGCCTCTTTGGCGACCTGGCCGCCGTTCGACTCGAAGAAAATGGTGGTGGCAACCTTGCGGTGCAAACGCGCCTTCTTGATGGCGTCCACGGCCTCGGTATCGAGGCGGACGGCGTGGGCATCCTTTTTGCCGGCGATGTCGGTCGTGACCGCCGTTTCCAACAGGTTTTGGCCGAGTTGCTCAAAGACTGCGGGCCGGAAGATCGGGTCTTCCAGCGGCGCCGTGCCCAGTGTGATGAGCGGGTCGCGGTGAGCGCCTTTGTAGCCGCTGCTGTAGGCGTTGGACACCCAAAGCGCCAGCAGGCGAAGAATGCCGCGCGTGCGCTGGAAGCGTGGGAGCGCCTGCCATTTCCGCTCAAAGACCGAAATGGTCATCGGGTGAAAGGGATAGGCGGCAAGGAACTGATCCCGCGCCAGGTCCGGGTTCACCAAATCGGGCAGGTATTGGCGGTTCTCTTGAATCCAGTCCGCGTAGGCGCGACACGTCTCGTGAGCCTCAGCCGGCATCATCACGCGGCCGTCGGCCGTGATAGCGCGGTGGTCCCACTCAAACAACCGGCGGCGGATGATTTCGCTGGCGTCGGATTCGGCGGAGAGCATGACGAACTTGCTCAGACGCTCCAACAGGTTCTCCAACCGCTGCAAATCGGCCACATCGTCGGCGGTGTAGGAATAATCAAAATCCGACTTCGGCGCGGAGACGAGCATCACGCAATTATTACGGCCCCGGATCGTTTCCGAGAGCGCCTGGATGAAGTTGTAGAGCCTCGTGCCGTAGCCCGCCTGCCGATACGTGCTGAAAAAGCTCAATACCTCATCCATCAGGATGAGGCTCGGCCGGTCTGCGGGCAGGATTTTGTTGATGACATCACCCTTCGGGTCGATGAACTGGGCGTCGTGCTGCGCGACCAGTTCGAAATTCTTGCGCCCTTGTTCCTCCGAGATACAGGCGCCCAACTGGTAGGCGATTTCGCCCCAGGGTGTCTTGCGGAGCGGCGTGCCGTCAGTCCCGCCACGTCCATTCAACGCGTCGAACTCCGTCCCGACGAAAACCGCGATGCTGGCGTTGGAGGGAATCGTGCTGACTTGTGCCCGTTCCAGGATGCGCGAGACGCCCCGGAGCTTGTCGGCCTTCGCGCCGCACTTAGCCAGGTGGAAGAGCAGCGTCAAAGCATGGGTCTTGCCGCCACCAAATTGGGTCATGGTGTTGAACACCGCGCTGGCCTCGGTCGTGATCCCGGAGAGACGGCGCACGACCTCACCCGACAGCGCAACCAGGCTGTCCGTCAGGTAGGTGCGGTCGAAGAACCGCACCGGGTCGGTGTAGTCCTTCGAGATGGTCGGGTTCTTGAGCCGGACCTTATCCAGGTGAACGGCGAATTCCGAAGCGTCAAGGGGCTTGCCTTCGCGCAGGTCTTCGCGCGGTTTCACTACGTCATACCATGGTTTCAGCTTCATAATTCAAAATCGTTCGAAAGTCCCGACGTTGGTGTTCAAGAGCCACCAGTTGAAAAAGCCGTCGGGGAAGGTGGTGGATTCGCTCCGGCTGCCGATGACCAGGACGGTTGCGCCGTCGAGGGCCACCCGACCCGTCAACCCCATCGCGCCGATGACCTCCTCGCGCAGGTGCCTGACCAGCGCCGTGGCCAGTTCCGGGCTGCGACGGTAGCAAAAGACGAGGCGCAAATCGGCCCGCACCGCGAGGACTTTCCAAAGCGAATACGCGATGAAGTCCATGTTCGGGTTGTTCTCCAGTTCGATGACAGCCTTGGGATAGCGCCATCGCTTCTGGCCGTCAGCGAACGCCATCACGTCCAGGGCGAGATACTCGCTACGCTGAACGGGCAGCAGAGCGAGCTTGTTCGCTCTGCCGGACGCGGGCCAACCCAGGCGCTGGCAGGTCCGCACGGCGACGGTCGTCAGGGCACGGGTCCATTCACCCAGATGCCCCGCGAGGGCGCTTTGCCTGAGGGACTCGGCGGAATCGTCGGCCCGGACCGATTCGGAAAAGGCATCCCGGAAAAGCGTTGGAAGGTCAGGGTTCATGCCGCTTCGACGGAACTTCGCACATGACCATCACATAAGGACGGCCAGCGATTTCGCGCCGAAAATCAATGATCTCCGGGGTTTCGAGGCCCGCTGGTTCCTTCCGGCAAGCCGTTCCCATCACATGACCGTCACATAAGCCAGAATGGAAGGTATTTCGCATGTTTGCGTGATTTGTTTTCCGGGTTGGCGTGCTTGACCAGGCCGGCCTTGATAGTCTCGGCAATGATGCGCGACGCGATTGCGTAATTGTGCTCCTCGATCCCGAGCCGTTCCCGCAGGGTAGCGTTCGTCATTGCCTTCCCCGCCACCCAGCACAGGCAGGAATGCTGGTAGCAAGCTCGGATGCGTTCCGCTGCGTCCATCTTCGGCGATTTCCTGGGCGCGTAGAGAAACGCCCGCGTGTGCTGCGGCGTTGCCTGGAAATCCGGTGCCGGTAGTTGGTAAAGCTCGATTTCGGCGATAACCTTGTCGATACCAGTGCCGCGCTCCTCGCAGATGTTCAACCGGCGCATCATCGCGGCTAACGCCTCGTTGCGCGATTGCGGCGGTTCGTCAATGAAACGCAACGGGTCGATCAGCGGCGCGCCGGGGTTGGTGATCTCGATTCGATCCGTGAAGATTTCCACCATCGGTCCGGTTCCGGTCATGGAAAAATCCTGGTGAATCAGCGCATTGGCGACCAGCTCGCGCACGGCAATCTTCGGGTACGTTCGCACCTCGCGGCGCAGTGCCCGCCCGATCTCCTCGCTGCTGGGGAGTTGGTCATTGATGTAGTCCACCACGGCCGAGAATCCGGCCGCGTAGCCCTTGGTTTCGACGTGCTCCTTGATAGTCGCCAGACGGTCGTTCCCTTTGTATTGGATGACGCGCAGGGCTTTCCGGGTCAACCCCTCGAACTGGTTCAGGTTCTTTGCAAACAAGATCGCGCCCAGGTTCGTGATGTCGAAATGGTCGCCGCCACGCGGGACGATCAAGTGGTCCACGGCAAGCCGCTCCAAAATGCCCGCCCGATTGGCAGGCAGGCTCAGTCCGCTTAACTCGAAGTATTGCGGGTAGTCAATCCGCGCCAGGACTTCATCGCTCGTCATGCCCGGCGCCGCAATGCCCTTCTCGAAACACAACCGGGCCAGCACGAGCCATAGTTCTTTCTCCTTGCCCGGATGGTCTTTAAGCTTCTTCTTGAGGCTGCCGACGCGAATCCACTCCGTTCCCTTGAACGCCACCGGAGAACCAACCGCCGGCTGCACCTGCAATAGCACCATGCGCATTCCCTGGTGCTCCCACTCGTAGAAACGGAAATCAATTCGCGGCGCGAGCAGGTGAGCCAGCCAGTTCTCCAATTCCTCGTTGCCCACCTTCCGCTGCCGGGGACTCGCCCTCGTGCCCACCACCCGCTTAGTGACATCTTCGACACCCCAGAGCAGGTATCCGGCTTCCCTGCCGTGCAGCGCCGCCGAATTGGCCAGGGCAGAAATGTATTCGCCGATTTCCTCGGGCGCATCGTTGTCGTGCTTGAACTCCACCCATTCCGTTTCCTTGGGCAGGGCCAGCAACGAGGTGAGCAGGTGATCCAGGTTCATCTCAGAATCCTAATCCTTTCTTCCGGGCCAGGATACCGTCCACCCACCGCTTTTCTTCCGTCTGGCCGGGGTAGAGGGCCGAAAGTGCCTGGGCCAATGTCCAGAACCGCGAATCTTTGCCAATACCGTCGTCAACGACAAAGCGTTTCAACGCTTCGCTGCGGCCAGCGGCGAAGAGGAGCATCGCCTGATGGATGCGGTCCAGGACCGTGGCGCCGACGCGCTGCACCTTGCCTTCAATCGCTTCGTCTTCCGCTGGGACGGGCGCGGCCTGCCCGTCCGGCAGACGGGCCTTGCGCGCCTCGGCAATGACGCCAGTCATTTCGATTTGCGTCGTGTTAGCCTTGGTTTTCTTGATGCGGTGGCTGGAGGGCAACTCCTTGCCAAAGAGGAACGCCGCCCGTTCCGCCACGGGCAACATGCGGGCCGTCTCGCCGGTCACTTCCACCAGACTGCTCAGCACCTCCAGGTGCGCGCCAAGCCCTTGGGCGATTTTGCGAGCGGCATCGTATTCGAGAACGAAGCCGCCAGTCTTAGCCTTCTTGCCGCCGGATTCCGCATCGTCGCCAGGGTTTGCGTCCTCTTCGCCATTACCGCTCGCGCCGTCCGCATCGCCGGTCTTAAGCGTCCATAGCCACATGGCGGTAAGGCGGGCGTCTTCCTCGAAAGCGGCGGTGTCCGCGCCGCTGAAAATCATCGTCAGGGCTTCCTTGGCGACGGCAGCCCACACGTGCGTTAGATATTCGCGCAAGGGCACCGCCTCACCCGTCGCCTTTTCCACCCGCGAATAGCGAGAGAAAACCTCCAAGGCCGGGCCGAGACAGGCGAAGATGGCATCCGCGCCAACAACACCCTCCTCGGCCAATCGCGGCATCCATTCATGGATGCGGCGGGGCAAATCCTGCAAAACGTCGCGCCAGTCGCCGATTTCATCGGTCCGCACCGAGCCGTCGGGGTTTTCTCGCGGGCGGCAGACGAGATGGACAGAGGAAGCGAGCCGCGCCTGGCCTTGGGCGGAAACGCGCGCTTCCATTTCTGTGTCGATGGGCCAAGAGCCTGTGATAATCCAACCGGCGTCGACGACGGCTTTCAGGATTGCTTCCCAACTGGCGGTTGTCTTGCTAGCGAAGACAATCGTTCCGAGAGCCTCTGGTTTAGCGACGCGTCGGCCTTCGGCGAACGCGCGTGTCAACTCGCGTTCGTAAAACGCGATGTCGTGCGTCGAGTTGCTTAACTCGTGCGGCCTGTCAACAACGATCTCGGCATCCTTGGGAACAGCAATTGGTGCAAAAAGTTCAGCGTAACTCCGGCCAAGACTGCGTCGGAGCCAGACGTAAAAGAAATCTGCCAAATAGGCATAGGGAACTGCGTCGTAGTAGGGCGGGTCGGTGAGTAGCAAATCTACGGAATCGTCGGGTAAACGGTGCTCGCAGGCGGAACTCTGCTCTGCCTTGCCGTTTCCACCGACTGGTAGCTCCCCTTCCAAAATGCGCAGCATGTTCCCGATGGTTGTGCCGTAATCTCCAGCCGCGTCTGACAGGAGGCTTGTCTCTGCAAAATCCCAAGTCATCGGGATAGCTTGCCGAGCGAAAAGGTGAATCGCCTGCGTCATGGACGGTTTCCAAGTGCAAAACGAATTTGCGATGTCGGCAATGCGGCTGACGCCAAGGGCAAGGATGGTTTGCGTGGCAACTCCAAGCCCAACGTCGTCCCGTTTCGCTGTCTCTATTGCGACCTGTTCGACAAGACGGGTCAGCGTTGTTAGAGCCAGAAGTTGGCGGTCTGTGAAATAGTCACCCCAAGAATTCAGACCGTAAATCATCGCCCAGGTGTGGCGGACTCCGCGAATATCAACCTGTTCATCGGGGACGAGGCTGATGTTGCCGCTGTGCGCCTTTTTCCGGCGCTCCAGTTCTTGCCTCGCTTTCTGGACCACCTCCATATCGCTTTCGACCGGCTTACGGAACGTTCGCCCTTGCTCCGTTTCCTTCGTCGTGACGACACAGAACATGCGGGCGTGGTTCGCTCCGCCGCGATTCACTTTGATTTGCTCTCGGAGCCGCGCCACAGGAGTCGTGTAGCCACAGCAGGGACAGGTTGCAGAACCGCGCTTTACCGTGCCGTCGAACTCTGGTTCGGCAATTATCTCTCGTGAACCATCCTGGTTGACCCAAGCGCCACGCTGCTTGACGATGATTTGGAAGTCCACACGCCCGGCCCTGGGGCGGGGCACTAGTCGCAGGGCCACGGAGTGGTTGGCTTTCTTGGCAAGCCAGAGCGAACGGATAAGCGGCACTTCCGCGCCACACCCAGGGCCTTCGCATTGGATGGTGCGCGCCCAAAGGTAGGCGATGGGCGTCGCGCCGCCCTTGTCCTTGGGGTAAAACGTGGCAAGTTCCTTCCCGGCCTCCTGTTTTATCCACTCACCCCATTTGCGGACTTCATCTGCGAGCCGCTGCCCGTATTTGGGGATGTATTCGAGGAGAACCTTGTTGAGCAGGACGGGCACGGGGTTGATGTCGCTGGCAAAGGCATCTGCGCCGACCCGCAAGGCTTCAAGCGGAATCGAACCGCCGCCGCAGAACGGGTCCACCACCAGGGGCTTGGTGCCGGGGATGCCGCCCAGCGCCTGGTGTGCGGCCTGGGTGAGCGCGCGACTTGCATGAAGGTAGGCGGGCGTCGTCGAGTTGTCCCAGTTGGCGAAGTCGGCGATGAAATCCAGCAGCGCGGCGCGTAATTCAAGCTGGCCCGTCGGCGTGTCCGGGTCGAAGCCGCGCGGGGCCAGCGCGTTCCAGCGTTTGAAATTCTCGGCCGAGCAATGGGCGGTGGCCAGGTCGTTGTCGCCCAAGACGGTGCGGGCAAACTCGTGGATGATTTTGGCGGCGGCCTCTCGGAAGGCCGGCGGACAGGTGTTGGGCTGACGGTCCGCGCCCTGCTTGCGGGCTTTCCGCACGTCTTCCTCGTTCACGTCCACCGGGTCGGGCCACAGCGCCGCGCAGATGACCGCCCGGCATGCCGCCAGCGGACGCCGCGCCCACCAGATGTGGAGCGTGGAGATGTGGCCATGCCGGATGGACTTCTCGCGCCGAGCGTGTGCGGAGATACGCTTAATGGGCAGGTCAACTTCGATCAGCCGTCTGGGGTAGATCAGCATGATTCAGACGTTTATTACCGCTTCGGCGATTGCCTTGATCTCGGCCAGGCGAGCGGCCTTGAACTGCGTGAAACTCGCGTTGTCCATCTGCAACAGACCCGGATCTTGCGCATACCTTACCACCAAGAGATGTTTCTCGATGGGGACCCCATCTGCTTTCAATCGAGCGAAGTAGGAGGCGGGTGATTCTGCCCGTTTGCGATTGTTGTCGAGCGCTCCAACAAACCGTAGGTTCCCTATGTGGTTTATGTCGGCCGAGCCGAGACCCAGGCGGGTGCGTAGCGGGCTCTGAGGGAAAATGTGGTCGATTTGCGGCTCATTGTGCTTGCTTCGAACTTCAAAGGGGCTGGCCCCGAACTTCTCGACATAGACGAGATTGAGGATCAGGGGGCGCAGCTTGGACGATGCATAGTGGTAATCAGACAATGTGCCCGAGTACCCTAAAGTGGTCATTGATGTAGTGACGGACTCCAAGGGGAACCGTGGAAGGGAAGGCTGCGACACAAGCGAGTGAAAACGATCGATCACCGAGTCGGTGCCGTGGCCAAACCAACTGAAGATTTGGGCGCGGTAAAAATAGGCTTTCATGCGTGCCCGCTCGCCAGGTGTTGGTTTCGGGTTGTGAAAGAGGAAGTCGAACAACGGGACGAAGCTGTTGAGACTTGGCACGAGCGAGGGCGCCACCACTCGAAGGTCGTGATTGATGAAGTCAACCAGTTGCTCAAAAGCAGCCTGTGCTTTTGGCCATTCCGTCTGTAAATCACGGATGAAATCGCCCGCCTTGAGCTTGTTGAGGTCGATGGTCGCCCCTCGGCCCAGCCCAGTCAGCAAGCACTTGAGGACAAAATCCCGCTCGAAAGTATGTCCGGCCGTGCAGAGCAGTTCTACAGATTCCTCAATGTTCTCCTCCACGTCAGCGAACTCAGCCTTCATAGCAGCGAACATGAGATCACCAGGGCTCAGCTTAGTGCCGCCCGAATTGACGCGAACAAAGATATCAAGGACGGTCGAATACGGGTACGCGGACAGGTTGGCCACACCGTCCAATGTCTGTCCCCAGAAGTGCTTTTGGTCGCGGAGGAGGGAGTTGAGTTGGCCGAAATTGCGCCTAACCCTCTTTTCTCTTTCTCTGTCTATGCCATTCAACCCATCGAGCCGGGTGTTGAACTCGTCTGCGATATCCTCTGAGTTCTTCGCCTCATCTCGTTCCAGCAAATCCCGGACTCGATAGAAATGCGGACCGGGCGAGGATTGTGCGAATTTCAAGACGTAACGCAAATCGCGGTCCGCCGCCGGAATCCCAGATCCAGGGTCAAAGAAAGCTTCCAGGATAACGGAGGAATCGGTGCGAGACATTATCGCCCCACGGAATATCGCGAACAACGACTGGATTCGCTGCTGACCGTCAAGCACCAGAGTTTTCTCAACACCCTGCTTGCTCTTGACGTCTTCGTAAAGACTGTGCAATTCGACTTCCCAATCGACGACAGGCATGAACTTCCTGACTTGAATGGGGTCCTTGGTCTTCCAGAATAGGAGGGTTTGAATCGGAAACCCTCGCATCAAGCTGTCGAAAAGGCGCAACATCTGGTCCTCGTCCCATACGAATGGCCGCTGGATGTGGGGCAGGAAGAGGTCCCGGTTTATAAGGTCCATGATCCGAAATAGACTCTCAGGTTGGTAACTCATTGCGGCGGTTTTGCGTTGAGATGGTACGGAATGGAATCTTCGTGTAACCGGACGGGATGCTGCATCGAATCCTGACGCAACCGGTAATGTTCGACCTTCACGATAGGCTGCCAGTCGAGCGAGCCGGGATCTTGGAGAATATTAAGCGACGGCGTGGTGGCGCAGTGAAGTACTATATATAGGTAGTAGTCCTTTTTGAGGCGCTTGGCCGTGTTGTATTCGTTGGCTGTCAGGGCGATTTCCCCGGTGTGGGCACGGCCTTTGACTTCGATGAAGCGGACTTCGATGGCTGTCTTCGGGTCCTCGGGATGCGGCTTTCGCGAGATCAGGTCGAAGCCTCGATTCTCCAGTTCCACGCTCTCTACCCTGCAACCGCGGGCTTCCTCGTGCGCGGTAACCTGTCGGATGGCGATGCGCTCGATTTCCTCGTCCCGGACCATCGGCGAGATTTGCGGCGAGGTCCGTTCCGGGTGCGGGAGCACCCAGGCGCGGGCGAGATGCTGGATGTCGCCGATCATGCACTGGCGCTCCTGCTGCAGTTCGGCGCGGCGGCGCTCCAGGCGTCCGTTGAGTTCGTCGAGCCTATCCTCGGTCTGCTTGATGTTGGCAGCCAGTGGTTGTGACGTGTCGCCGTGCTGTTGCATCTCAATCAACTCGGCAAGCCGCAAGTTCTGGCGGTGGAGTAATTCGTTGAGGCTGATTTCAAGGTGCTTGGCGATGGTCTGGGTCTCGCGGACGCGCTCGGCGGTCACCTCGGCCAGCAAGTTGGTTAGGGCGGATTGGACCAGAAACCGCTCCGTCGCCGGGGCATCGGGCAGGCCGTTTTCCGCCGGGACCGGCACCCCCCTGGGCGCGAGGGCCAGGTCGAGCAACACCGTCGGCTGCCTGACGCTCAAACGGCAGTCCCTCACACCCAACCCATCCCCCGTCTGAGGGGCGAGGGGAACCAGATCGGCCTGAATGGCGAACAGGCGCCGGTGCAACTGGTGGTTACGTCCGTCTTTGATGGAGGCGGCGAAGAAGTCGAGCCGATAGGGATCTTTGTGATGCAAATCGTAGAACACGCCGCCGCGCTGTAAGTGTTCGGCCGTTTGCAGGGTTACTTCCTCACGGACGCACTCGAATAACGGGTGGCCGGGGGTGACCCATTCAAGCGTCGGGTCTTTGGGGAGGACCGCCTTGTCAAAGACGATGTTCTTGTATTCCCGGCCCAGCTTGCCGAACCGCGGTTCCAGGCGCTCGCCGATGGGCCATAGCGAACGCGGCACCCGGCCAACCCGGTAAACGTGGGCGTTTTCCCTGGTTTCCTTGGGATGCACGCCGGCAATCGGCGCCGCCTGTACGAAGAAACCTTCAATGACTTCGGGAACGAGCCGGCGCTCCTTGGCTTCAGCGGATTTGCCGACGATGGCCGACAGGTTCAACTCGCGTTTGGCGAGTCCTTCGAGTGTCGAGTTGGTGATGCGTTGAAACCGAGCCGTGTCCACCTCCTCGATGATGCGCTGCTTGATGACATCCTCGGTCTGGTTCCGCGCGTACATGTCGCGAATCATCTTCTCCAACTGGTTGGCTGGAAAAATGTCGCCGAGCACGTTGAACACCTTGCCGGTGCGGCGCGGGTCGAGCGCTTCTTCGATGGCTTGGATGCGCTCGAACAGCTTTTGGAGGACGCGACCTTCCCGGGTGTTGGTGGAAACGAAATTGAAAATCAGGCAGTCCTTCTCCTGGCCGTAACGGTGGATGCGCCCCATGCGCTGCTCCAGCCGGACCGGATTCCACGGAATGTCGTAGTTGATCATAAACCAGCAGAATTGCAGGTTTATGCCCTCTCCCGCCGCCTCGGTGGCGACCAGCACCTGGGCGCTCTCCCGGAAGTCGCGCTCGGCGAAGATGCGCGTGCCGGGGGTGTTGCGGTCCCCGATTTTCATTCCGCCGTGGATTTGGGTCACGGAGAGGCCCCATTCCACCAGTTTGCCCAAGGGTCGGCCTTCCCGACCGTCACCGGCCAGGAAATCGAGCGTCTCTTTATGCTCGGTGAAGATCAGCAGCTTCATCTGCGGGTCCTTGAACACGCCCTGGGCCGTGATGAGTTCTCGGAGCTTCACCAGCTTTGACTCAATCTCACTCTTTTCCAGTCGGCAAGCGTGGGCAATCAACTTGGTGAGTTCGACGATTTCTTCGCGGAGCAGCGTGGCGTCGAACGTGACGACAACGTCTTCAAGCTCGGCGACGATTTCCTGCTGCTCTTCATCCGGGAGGTCGTCGAAATCCTCCGGTAGGCGCTTTTCGATCTGCTCCCTCCGGTAGGCCTCGGGGTCCGCGAGGATGCGCTCCCGCTTTTCTTTCATTCGCTCCAAACTGCGGCGGACGGCGTAGATGCTGGAAGCAAAGCGCCGTTGCAGCATGGCCATCGTGAATCCCAGCGCCCGACCCCGGGCAGATTCCTCCGACGCCGCCTTGATGGACTGGTCCTCGACGTAGCGCGTCAGGGCATCGTAGAAATCCCATTCCTCGGCGGAGATCTGAAACTCGCTGGTCTGAACAATGCGCCTGGTAAACAAGGTTTTCACCTTGCCCGTTTCGGGGTCGGGAAAGGTGACCAGGGCTTCCTTGACGCGGCGGAGGTAAAACGGAGCCTCTTGACGTCGCATGGCTTCTTCCAGGCTCTTGACGTCTCCGTAAACATCACGGTCGAGCAATTCCAGGAACAGGCAAAAGCTGTCAGGATCGCCCTTATGGGGCGTGGCGGTCATCAACAGGTAGTGGTCGGTCATTTCCGACAACGCCTCGCCAAGTTGGTAAGCCAGCGTCTTTTTGTCCCGGCTGGCGGCGCTCATTTTGTGGGCCTCGTCGACGATGATGAGGTCCCAATGACTGCGCAGCAGGCTTTCCTTGGCGTCGGGGATGCGGGATACCCAGGAAACGGAGGTCACGACCTGGTTCTTGTCCTGCCACGGATTCGAGCCGTAGGCGGAGCGCAGCACGTCGCTGCGGATGACTTCAAAGTTTTCCCGGAACTTGTCCTTCATCTCGCGCTGCCATTGGAAGGACAGGTTGGCCGGCGTGATGATGAGAGTCCGTTGGACGAGCCCGCGGACTTTCATTTCCTTCAGGAGCAACCCGGCCATGATGGTTTTGCCCGCGCCGGGGTCGTCGGCCAGCAGGAAGCGGATGCGCGGCAGCCGGATGAAGTAGTCATAAACAGCTTCAAGCTGATGGGGAAGCGGGTCCACGCGTGCGATGGAAAGGGAAAAGTAGGGGTCGTATTCGTAGGCGAGCTGGAGGCGCATCGCCTCGATGGCGAGCCGAAACTTGTGCGGGTCGCCATCAAATGGCTGGGTGTCGGGGGTGGTTTCCAGGAGGGCCAGCATGTCGGCCGTCAGGACCGGTTCGTAGAGCTTGCCGGTGGTCATCCCCTTGCCGATCAGCTTGGCCGCGTCGCCCATCGAAACCACGACAATGGCCTGAACCGGTTCTGGAAAAACCGGCCCGCGCAGAACCTTATTCGGTTTAAGCTGGTCGAACTTCACGGTCCAATGTCCGTCTTACGGCGAACCGCCCGAATCTTATGCAAATCGGTCGAGATTGCACAGGCATTTCATTACGGCTGAGTTGATAGCCGAGCCAGACTTGAAGCCCCTCTCCGACCGATAGAGGATGGTCTATAACCGCTGGGTCGGCCCAAAGGAGCGGAACCACGCCGGCTGGGGTTGCCTAGTTGCCTGGCCGTGGGGACGCTGCGAAATTCGATCTTCTTCGTGCCTCGGAGGATCAGGTCGGCATACGGCTGCCGGACACTGAGGGCAATTTCTGGCTTCGCATTCACAAGGCTCTCCCGGCTCTGCTCAGAATCGCAATCTCATGGGGCGGTCACGTGCCGCAGGCCCAAGGTGCTCAGCGACCTGCGCTCCCAAGGCCGGAGCGACCTCTCCCCTTGCGTTACAACCCCGCACCCGCAATCCCACGTAAACAACTAAGAACGACGCTTGCGCCAACTCGCCCTGATTAACTTAGCCATGCGTGCTTTGCCTTCCGGTGTCTGGGTCCAATGGAGCTTCTTGGTCAGGACGACCGCACCCACGGTTGGAGCGCGGAGACCGTTACCGACCGATCCGCCGCCGAGGAGCGAGGCCAAGTCGGCCTGAGCCGCTTCTATTTGTTCTTTCAGGTCCGCAGCCCGACGAAGCTGAGCGGCGGTGAGTTCGATTGCGTTCATCCGGCAGTAATTATCCTCGTTCGCCAGCCAGCGCAACTCAGAACCAAGACCGCCAGGCTGGATGGGCTGGATGCCTAGATTTGTTGTTCAAAGACGGGCAGTCAACCCCATGCTGTTGCGGCGCTGGTGCGCGCCTGCGATTCCGTGGGAGCCAGATAGGGGCACGGAATCGCGGTGGGGCCGCGCGGCCCCCTCAGAGCGCAGAAGCAACTGATCTGAAAAGCGCCGGGAGCAACCAAGGTTTGGCAGGGGGGCTCCAGAAGTGCCCGAAAGCCACCCGCCTGGTTTCTCTTGGCGGCGCTTTTCCTCCTCGAAGGGGCAAATCGGCGAACCGCCGGCTGGAA
>Ga0316229_1001886_pt1 | contig 19711 bp, 18 predicted proteins | sample TBH18023metaG_FD_206011 | JGI IMG/M metagenome (GOLD analysis project Ga0316229, IMG submission 206011) | Freshwater microbial communities from Trout Bog Lake, Wisconsin, USA - TBH18023 | ecosystem: Environmental > Aquatic > Freshwater > Lake > Hypolimnion/Profundal zone | place: USA: Wisconsin... | reverse complement strand
TCATTTTGAATGCCGGATTTTTTTTACACCGATCTGTTGCAATGGCATAACGAAAAACAGCACTGCATCGTTGCAATACACGACTGGCGATTTCCAGCGCCCCGCGTTTTTCGATAGTGCGCACCGCCGCCAGCAATTCGGAAGAGGATATTTCAGCGATAGGACGACTGCCTAATGATGGGAATGCGTCTTGTACCAGCGTGCGAAGTGTTAGCGCCTTGTGCCCTGCCGTCCAGTCGTTTGAGCGATTCTCAACCCACTCACGCGCCACTGCCTCAAAGGTATTTGTTGCCGCTATCTTGTCCTCGCGCTTTTGCGGCTGCTTCGCTGGGGTCTATGTCTTTGGTTATAAGCTTTCTTGCCGCGTCGCACAGTACCCGTGCCTCAACTAAACTCACGTCTGGATATACTCCAAGCGCAAGTGTCCGTTGTTTACCAACAAAACGATAAGTAAGCTGCCAATATTTGCCGCCGTTCCGGTGTATCAGCACATACAGGCCGCCACCATCTGAAAGCTCGCGCGGCTTGGCTTCAGGCTTGGCCTTCTTCACCGCCATATCATTTAATTTCATGGTTTTGCCCCTGTTTGTTGGTAAAAATATTGCTGATTAATCTTTTACCCACACATTTACCCGCAAATCGAGAGTCGTTGCAATAGACGGGATTGCACGGGCTTGAGCATGATATACGCTTAAAGCCAGTGTTTATAAGGGTTTGTTGGGTGGGGTTGGACGAGGTAAAACAGGAATTTGGTGTCCTCGACAGGAATCGAACCTGTAATTGCCCCTTAGGAGGGGGCGGTAATATCCATTTTACGACGAGGACAGCATGCAACAGCTAAGCTGGGGACGCATTCTACCTGAAATCCACTGTAATCAAAACCCTCACACTGGTATCATGCGCCCCTGTCATATGAAAAAGGGAGCCGAAAATGAAATGGTTAGCGATAATCGCTGTATTGATTGCTTTCGCAGCACTGTTGGTATCCAAAGTCTCACGTGCAGGCGAATTGCCGGTTGCAGGCAAGCCCGCGCCCGATTTCAATTTAGCCGATCAACAAGGCCGGCAACACAATTTGCAGGAATATCGCGGCAAATATCTGATACTGTACTTTTATCCCAAAGATGATACGCCCGGCTGCACACAGGAGGCCTGTGCCTTTCGCGATGATCTGCATCAACTGACTGAGCTGGGCGCACAAGTCGTCGGCATCAGTGTGGATGATAGCAACAGTCATGCGGTCTTCGCCAAAAAATATCATCTGCCCTTCCCTTTGCTGGCTGACAAAAAAGGTGAAGTGGCTGCCAGTTATGGCGCTTTGCTGAATCTGGGCATCGTGAAACTCGCCCGTCGTTATACCTTTATGATTGATCCACAAGGCAACATCGAACATAAATACCTGAGTGTGGACACCTCGCGCCACTCCAGAGAAATCATTGAAGATTTAAAGCAATTAAAAGGAAAACCTTAATGTTCTCTCGCGTCAATATTTTTGCGGCCTGGTTCCTGCTGCCGATGACACTGCAAATGGGCTGGATTGCCTTTTTCGGTCGCATGGTGCTCGAAGTGCTGGGCGTTAACACCCATGAAGGCGACACACCGGGACGCCTGGTCGGCGCATTGCTGTTATTCGGCATCATTTTTCTGGTGCTGCATTTTCGCCGTTCCCTGCCGCCGACAGGCAATCCTGAAGGCAAAGGCTATGGCTTCGGTCAGCGACTGGTACTGGCAGCGAATCTGCTGGCATCCTTTTTCTGTTTTTACCAGTTCACGGAATTCATGATTACCAACCATAACTTACGACTGATACTTGATGGCTTTACTGATGCGTTCGGCTACTGGGTCATGGCGCTCTGGGTCATCGGCTTCTCTTTTTTGTATCAATCGTCCCTGCCTAATCAATCCACTCTCCTCGCACCTACAAAATAATGCCATACATCACACTAGATAAAGCCAGTCTCGCCTTTGGTCACGTCGCTCTGCTCGACCATGCCGATTTTCAACTCGATGAGGGCGAACGCGTAGGACTCATCGGACGCAACGGTGGCGGAAAATCCAGCATGATGCGTGTGCTGGCAGGACAAGGCACGCTCGATGACGGACTGGTATGGCGTCAGCCATCCGCACGAATTTGTTACGTCAGTCAGGAACCTGTACTTGATCCGGAAGACAGCGTATTCGATGCGGTTGCCAAAGGGTTGGGTAAATTACAAAAACTGCTGCACGACTATCATCATGTCTCGCATCAACTAGGCGAACCGGATGCCGATTTCGACACACTGTTAGAAGAGATGCAGCACTTGCAGACCCAGCTCGAAGCGGAAGACGGCTGGTCGGTACAGGCCAGAATTGAGACGGCCATCGCTAAACTCGATCTTGACCCGGACCGACTGGTCGGCAATTTATCCGGTGGACAGCGTAAGCGCGTAGCGCTGGCACAAGCACTGGTGGCTGAACCTGATGTGCTGATTTTGGACGAGCCTACCAACCATCTGGATTTCACCTCCATCGACTGGCTGGAAGGCCTGCTGAATAACTTTGTCGGCAGTGTGTTGTTTGTCACCCATGACAGGCGTTTTCTGGACAACGTTGCCACGCGCATCGTGGAACTGGATCGCGGCAAACTGGCCGGCTTTCCCGGTAATTTCACCGCCTATCTGGCGCTCAAGGAACGCATGCTGGCCGATGAAGCCGTCGTTAATGCCAAGTTCGACAAGGTGCTCGCGCAGGAAGAAGTCTGGATACGTCAGGGCGTGAAAGCCCGCCGTACCCGCAATGAAGGGCGTGTGCTGCGTCTTGAGCAATTGCGCCGGGATCGCTCAGCCCGTCGCGAAAAACAAGGCAAAGTGGAGATGACGGTGGATACCGGTGAGCGCTCAGGCAAGTTGGTCGCTGAACTCTCCAATGTCAGCAAGGCCTACGGCGGACGAACGCTGATCAATGATTTTTCCTGCCGCATTCAGCGCGGCGACAAGATCGGCCTGTTGGGGCCTAACGGTGCCGGCAAAAGCACCTTGCTCAAAATTATTCTGGGTGAAATTGAAGCTGATTCGGGTGAAGTTAAGTTAGGCACCAAAATGTCGGTCGCTTACTTCGACCAGTTGCGCGAACAGCTCGATGAAAACATGACGCTGGTCGATACCATCAGCCAGGGCTCGGACTTTGTCGAGATTGGCGGACAGCAAAAGCATGTCATCAGCTATCTGGGCGACTTTTTGTTCCCGCCCGAGCGCGCCAGATCGCCGGTGAAGAGTTGCTCAGGTGGTGAGCGCAACCGCTTGCTGTTAGCGCGCCTGTTCACACAACCTGCTAATGTGCTGGTACTGGATGAACCTACCAATGATCTGGATATTGAGACACTGGAATTGCTCGAAGAGTTGCTGGCCAACTACGACGGCACGCTGTTCCTGGTCAGCCATGACAGAGCTTTCCTTGATAACGTCGTCACTCAGGTAATCGCCTTCGAAGGTGACGGAAAACTGCAGGAATACGTCGGCGGTTACGAGGATTGGATACGGGTGCAAAAGTATCAGGCTGCTGCAGCCCAGGCCAAACCTGCCGCCACGCCACCCCGCGTTGCAGTCGCCGAAAAACCCAAAGCGCCCTCTAAACTGAACTATAAGGAAGCGCGCGAACTGGAAGATTTACCCAAACGCATCGAGATTCTGGAGAAGGAGCAGATCGACATCGCCGCTCATCTGGCTGACGGCACGATCTTCCGCAATGATGCCAAACGTGCCAAGCAGTTGCAAGCGCGCAATGAAGCGATAGAATCAGAAGTCGCTACCATTATGACGCGCTGGGAAGAACTGGAAAAGCGCAGCAACAGCTAAATGAATGAGTTTCTGACTGGTGTTAATTTTTGCATGTCTCATCTGAATTAGACAGCGAGGTGAAATATGTTTCAGAAAATAAATTCCTCGCAGCGCATGTAAAAAAACCGGACTTCCCGCAGCTTCGGCAAGCGAATATGCAAGGGCGTTTTAACAAACAGACCGGCAGGTTTCTGAGTGAAAACGCCTTATAAACCATTGCATTGAAATATAGATTGGCGTAAAGTCAGGCCTTGGTGAAGGCAGGGAGTTGCAGTCACATCAATTCATATAAAGACAATAATCATGAAAAAAATAGTTCTGTCTGTCACAACCGTGATGATTGCCGCCGCATTTGCACCGGAAGCTTCTGCCTTGCCGGTCTTCGCACGTCAAACCGGCATGGCCTGTTCGGCCTGTCACTTCCAGCATTTTCCACTGCTCAATCGTTTTGGCCGCGCCTTCAAATCAGCTGGTTTTACCATGATGGGTGCACAAGCCGTTGTTGAAGAAGAAGATAACAAGGAAAAGACGCTGTCAATTCCCTCCAACTTGAATATGGCGATTTTGACTAGTCTAGGCTATGTCAAAAATAATTCAACGCCTGACACGAGCGGCGTGACCAAGAATCTCGGTAACGGCTACTGGGCGCTGCCGGGCACACAGGAAAGCGGCGGCGACTCTGAAGCCTCGTTGTTCATTGGCGGACGGGTGAGCGAGTTTGCCGGTTTTCTGAGCGAAATTACCCTGGCACCAACGGCAGCACTGGATTCTGCCAAGATGCCGATTCTGTTTCCGGTAGGCAATGCGCGCGTGGGTTTTGTACCTTTCACAACCAACGGTCAGGGCGCCTCCTATTCGATGGAAACGCTCAATACCGGCGCGAATGCCATCCATTCGATGAGCAATACCGTAGGTCCTAATGGCACGTTTATCAATGCGATCTCCGCCCAGCAATACATCGGTACGGCGACAGGTGCGACAGGTATCGGCATTGTTGCGACCAGCGATATGGGCTTTTTCAACCTGACCAAATATTCGCAATCGGATATAGTCAATGCTCAGCCTGCTGCGCTGGGCTCAACCTATCTGCGTCTGGTCGGCCTGTTTGATCTGGGAGATTGGGACGCTGGTGTCGGTATTCAAAACTGGAGCGGTTCATCTGCAATTTCTCCTGGATCTGCTACTTTTAACAATGAGGGTATTTATACTCAAGGATCTGTGTCAATGATGCAGCAAACCCGCGCCAGTGCGATCGACGGTCAGTTGCAGGGGCAGATAGGCGACATGCCGCTGGGTATCTATGCAAGTTATGCTAGAGCCCCCGCAGCAGCAGCCGGCGATGCGATAAATACTTACAACGGCGGTACGATGACGCGCAGCTCTTTCAATATCGCTGCGGAACTGGGTATATTGCCTAATCTTGCCACGCTCGGTGTGGCGATTCGTCAGGGTAAAAGCGGTGTAGACCAAGGTTATGCAAATGCGAGTGTCGCTAATGGTGTTAATGCGACCGACAATGCGTTTTATCTGACTGCCACCTACAAGTTGCAGCAAAACATGCTGGCGAGACTGTCTTATGTCAGCAATTCCGGCAGTTTCTGGAGTCAAGCTAATGATCCAAAAAACACTACAAATGGCACCAATAAACAGGTGTTAGGCAGCAAAACCACCATGATGAATATGTACGTGCTGTTCTGACCAGTCCGGGGCTGTCGTACTTGTTGCGCCGCTTGCCTGAATTGGCCAAACGGCGCTTGCTAGCTTCTTGCATTACACCGTTATTTCCCTCGCAGTTATAAATAAGCTGAGCAGGCTCAAGAAATATCGCCTTGAGCCTCTCATAAACCACCCACTCACAACGATCACTCCCGTTTTCCACCATCGGCATAAGCTGAGGCCAAAAAAATCACGTGCGATTGCAACTTTATTAATAATTCGTTAGTCTTATGCCTGTTGCAGCCACGCCGTATAACTTTTAAGGAGTACTTATATGCAATATCCCAACCAATTTGCGACCACAACCGGCAGGATTGCCACCGAGCAAAACAAGGTTCTACGCAACACCTACATGATGCTGGCCATGACCATGATCCCCACCGTGATCGGCGCATTTATCGGTCTGTCGGTTAATTTCACCTTCATGGCACAACATCCGCTGATGGGTACGTTGCTGATGTTCGGCTCCATGATGGGTCTGTTGTATGCCGTCACGGTCCTGCGCAACAGTATTTGGGGGATTGCAGCCCTGTTAAGCTTCACGCTGGTTGCCGGCATCTTTTTAGGTCCTATACTGCAAGTTGCCTTGCATTTCAAGAATGGCGCACAGTTGATCGGCATGGCAGCCGGCGGCACGGGGTTGATTTTCTTCAGCCTGGCAACGCTGGCTACGGTAAGCAAGCGGGATTTCAGTTTCATGAGCAAATTTCTGTTCATCGGTCTGATTCTGCTGGTCGTCGCGTCACTTGCAAACATTTTCTTTGCCATTCCGGCTTTATCACTGACCATTTCCGCGATTGCCATACTGATATTCTCGGCCTACATCCTTTTTGACATCAGCCAGATCATTCACTGCGGCGAAACCAACTACGTGATGGCAACGATGTCACTGTATCTGGATATTTACAATATCTTTGTCAACCTGTTGAGCCTGTTGATGGCTTTAAGCGGCGAAAGAGATTAACCCTGTTTGAATAAAAAAGCGGCCTTCGGGTCGCTTTTTTATTTCAATCATTCAACCTCACTCCATTGCAAGATATGCGTATCCGCAATACTACCCGTCATGAATGGCATCAAGATGCCATTTACCATCCAGATGCCTAATTTCTCAATAACTCATGGCAGGACACTCAACGCCGCCGCGTTTCGAATGAGCGTTGAGAGCGGTTCGATGGCGTTGATTAGCAAGAGGCGATCCATCAAATACGGCCAGAAGTAAATGTCCGGCTTGCGACAGCTTTTCTTCAGGCGGGTGAAGGTATCACAACATTGACGCCCCAAGTTACTGCGTGCTCCACCCCTTTTGTAATAAAAGCTTCACGATTGTTTAACATTAATTTAAGTCTTCTTGCGTAAATTGCGCTGAGCGAATTATCTGGCAGTAGCTGCTAGATTTCAGTAAGTTTAACCATCGTTACGATACGCATTAAGGGAATTAAAAGTGAACAATAAATCTGCATTACCGCTGTTGAGCCGAAAACTACCGGCTTATTTTGCACTTTCGATATTGGCATGCGCGGTGAGCAGCGCTTATGCCGCTGATGTAACTGATCTGGGCTCAGTCGGTGCATCCGATTCTTCAACGGGTGTATCAGGCAAAGCCGCAACTGTCGCTATATCACAAGGTTCTTTATCGGCCCGTTCGGCGCAATCTACCATCAGTAATGAATTTGTTCGCGAATTTACCTCGCCGATTGCCACTTTCGATCAGGCTATCGCCATGGCACCCGGGATGTTTGCCACATCCCCTAATGGCGTGGGGCTAGGAGATGCATCAATCACCATGCGCGGCTATTCGGATAGCAATGCGGTGATTAGCTTTGACGGCATTCCATTTAACGACACCAATGGTGTCAGTCACCACCCCTGGGCATTTTTTCCCAGTCAGTTTGTCGGTGGTGCGGTGATAGATCGTAGCCCGGGTTCGGCAGCAACCATCGGTCAGGCTACTTTCGGCGGCAATGTCGACATCCTGTCACGTACTCTGGAGGCAAAACAACGCACCACGCTGACGACTTCCTATGGTACCTGGAATACCTCTTTGATCGGTATTGAACATGAAACAGGTCAATTCGGTGCTGATGGCAATCAGAATCTGTTGATCAACGCGCATCAGATGAAGTCGGATGGTTATCAAACTTTCAATGATCAGAATCGCGATGCAGTTTCGGTCAAATATCAATATACCTGTTCACCTGACACCGTCGTTACCGCCTTTGCCTCATATCTGAATTTGAAATCCAATACGCCGGCAGTCAAGGGCGTTTCACGCGCGAATGTCAATGCAGGCAATTATAATTATCTGCTGAGCGATACGCCAGGCACAGCGAATTATTTCGGCTATGAATTTTATAATATCGATACCGACTTCAACTATATCGCATTATCATCAAATCTGGGCAATGGCTGGCAGCTGGATGATAAAGTCTATGTTTATCGTTACTGGAATAAGCAAAATTACAACAACTTCAAATATGGCGCTAATGGCCTTACTGTAAGCCCTACGCCAGGACCAGCTACAGGTATTGATAAACTCAATTCCTATACCACCAAGGGTAACTTGCTGCGGGTAAGTCACGAAACCTCAACCGGTACACTGCGTGCCGGCTTGTGGACAGATGTGGCAAACAGTTTCCGTTATCAATATCCTGACAATCCAGCCACCCTGGTGGATCAGGCTGTGCCAAAGTTCAGTGAAACCTATCAGACAGTGTCTGTGCAACCTTATGTTGAATATGAATTTAAGGTAACACCGGATTTGAAAGTAACCCCGGGCGTAAAATACGCTTCCTATCATCAAAGTTTTGTTCATCTGGCGGATAACGGCGGTGCAGTCGGGAATTTGAATGGTGCTGCCAGCGTAACAAATTCGATCACTTACACCGATGTATTGCCATCCTTTGATGTGCACTACCAGTTGCGTCCAAACTGGGCTAGCTATTTTCAATATGCCAAGGGTGATCAGATTCCTTCAACCAGTGTTTTCGACGTTAAAAATGCAGTGGTTGCAACCCCGCCTAAGGCAACAAAATCTGCAACTACTCAGATAGGCTCGGTATGGAAGTCTGACAAATATACGCTAGATGTGGACTTGTATCATACAAAACTGGATAACCCGTATTCACAAACGACAGACCTGTCAGGGAATCCTGTGTTTACGCTGAACGGCAGTCAAATCAATCAGGGTATTGAAGCCGAAGGCACTATTGTATTGGGTAGTGGCTTTAGTCTTTACGGCAATGCAACTTACGGCAGTGCAAAGTACGATACCGGTTTGTGGGTAGCGGGCGCACCTAAAGATACAGAAACACTGGGTCTGACCTACAAGATGCATGACTGGAATGTGGGCGGTTTTGCCAAGCGCGTAGGCCAAATGTATAACGACAATGGTGGTACCCATCAAGCGTTCCTGCTGGCCCCGGTTACAGTGACGAATTTGTTCGTCAACTATCAACTCAAAAACCCGCTAGCGAGTACTAAGTTGGCGACAATTCAGTTTGATGTTAATAATCTGTTAAATAAGCATAGTATTACCAGTGTGGCAGCAGCAGGAACAAGCACGAGTTCAAGTGCGGCCCCATCAAATGCGGATCTGTTAGCCGTGTTGCCTGCCCGTAGCATGAATGTCACACTGAAGCTTGATTTCTGATAAGCTAACTGTAATATAACCTGCTACAACACCAAAACCCGCCATGAAGGCGGGTTTTGCTTTGTCAGGCTGGCGCTTTGTCATACTTTTGAAATATTTCTGTCATAAAATACTATTTTCTATGCTGTGTAAACTTTAGCTATGACCATTCTGCTGGTTGAAGATGATCCCATGGTAGGGACAAGTTTGATCCGGGCGCTTAATGATGCTGGAATGATGGTTGACTGGATCAAAGACGGAGCTCAGGGTGAAGTTGCAATTGTCTCCGGCAGCTATAGTCTTGTGCTGCTTGATTTAGGACTGCCGTTAAAATCCGGGCTGGAGGTTTTAAAATCGATACGCGAGGCCGGAAATAAAACCCCGGTTTTTATTATCACTGCACGGGAAAAGATAGACGATCTTGAATCCGGGCTTGATATGGGTGGAGATGATTACATTATCAAGCCATTCAGCCTGAAGGTACTACTGGCAAGAATTCATAGAATACTACGCAGACATGGCAAGGAGAAGGTGTCCGTACTAAGTAACGGTGAGATTGCCATCAACTTGATGAGCTATAAAGCAAGCTATCGTGGCATAACGCAGTTGCTGACGTTCAAGGAATTGGCCTTGCTACAGGCGCTGATCGAACATCCCGGCTTAATCCTTTCGCGAACTCAACTTGAAACGCATTTGTATAGCGGGATACAGTTGGTAGATAGCAATGTGGTTGAAGTATTGATTCACGCCTTGCGCAAAAAATTTGATCCTCAAATTATCCGCAACGTACGGGGTATCGGCTGGATGGTTGTCAATCACACTTTATGTTCTCATTAAAAAAACAACTCATAGGCTGGTCAATCGGGCTGTTGGCGGTAATAGGAGTATGTGCGGGCAGTTTTTCCTATTTTCAGGCTCAAAAAGTCGCAAGTATTTTTCTCGATCATCAGTTGCGTCTGGTTGCCGGTAGTGTCGACGAAGGATCGCAACTGCCGGCTATGCAAGCCAAGTTTCTGACAGCAAACAAGGATGAACAGAAAAATGGCTTTGTTATTCAAGTTTCCCTTGCCAGGGAGCTGGCGCACTCGTCCCGCCCGGATTTCGACCTTCCTCTGGCGCGTTTTACCGGCTACTCAGATGTGTTATTCGGAGGCGAAACATGGCGTGCATATACTATCGTTTATGCTGATCGCACTGTGCAGGTTTCACAATCTGATCTGGTGCGTAGTGAAATAGCCAATGATGCAGCATTGAGTTCGGTACTGCCGATTGCCGTGTTGTTTCCCCTGTCATGGATACTGGTGGTATTCGGTGCGGGACGTATTTTGAAGCCATTGGAGGATGTAACGCAAGCTGTCACGCTAAGAGATGCGGCCAGCCTGTCTCCGCTTGCTATCCGAAGTATGCCGACAGAAGTGGCCCCGCTGATTACCGAGATCAATGGCTTGTTTGAGCGTATTCATCAGTCCATTGAATCGCAACGTCATTTTGTTCTGGATGCGGCACATGAATTGCGAAATCCGCTTGCTGCGCTACAGTTGCAAATTGAGAGTTTGACACATAGTCACTCGCCGGATGATCTGGACATTCGCGTCCAGGCGTTAAGAGCAGGGATCTTGCGGGCGTCGCATATTGTCAGCCAGTTGTTAAAGCTGGCCCGTCTGGATGCAAAAGTTGAGCGGATGAAATATCAATTTGATTTAAGCGAGCTGACGAAGTCTTGCCTGAGTTCGTTTATTCCCGTTGCTGAAAACCGGCATATTGATCTTGGCATGCTGTGCGAGCAACCGGCGATGATTTTAGCAAGCAAAGATGAGCTGCGAACTTTATTCGATAACCTTCTGGACAATGCTATTCGCTATACGCAATGCGGGGGTCAGATTGATGTCAGTGTCGAGGTTGCAGGAGAAAAAGCCATTGTCACTATTATGGATAACGGTCCCGGTATTCCGGAGGCTTTGCTGTCGCGTGTTTTCGATCGTTTTTTTCGTGTAGGCAACGATAAAACCGAGGGAAGCGGCATAGGACTGGCCATCGTGAATTCAATCGCCGCGCGTGAATCCGCCGAGCTAAAATTGGCCAACAGGCAGGATACACATGGTCTTATCGCGATGGTCTCTTTTAATCTCCTGAAGGCGAACTTTGTAATCGAGCACTTTGAACTGTAACAAAAAGTTCATCTTTGTTTCACATTGAGATAAGTCTCAGCGTTTATTCTATCGGACAGTGATAGTTACAGCCTTAATGTGCTTTATTTGATTTCGATGTTAATCAAATTCCTCAGGAGAAAAAAATGCAAGTTGGATTTAATTTTAAAATGAAACAACTGGCTCAGTTGATATTGAGCGGCGCGTTGATTGTTACGGCTCAGGCATCACAGGCTCAGGTAGCTGTTGATCTGGGTGCGGTGCAAAGCAGCGCTGGCGTGAGTGATGCACCGGAAAAAAATAAGGATTCCGCGAGTTATCAGGCGCCCACTCAGGGCTCCTTGATTGCTACCCAGCCGCAGTCTATTATCAGTGAGCAATACATCCAGCACAATGCCTCTGCTACGGCAAACTTTACCGATATCGTCAATATTGCGCCCGCGGTAAGCAGCATAGATCCCAATGGACCGGGCTTGATGGAATCACAATCGCTGACATTGCGCGGCTTTGAAGACGGGCAATTCAACGTCACCTTCGACGGTATTCCCTGGCAGGACTCTAACGACTTTACGCACCATTCCACTTCATACCTGATGGCGCACGATCTCGGTGGAATCGTTATTGATCGAGGTCCTGGCGATGCAAGCAACATCGGTATGACGACCTTCGGTGGCACCATGGCTATCAAATCCAAAAATCCTTCGACAGAAGCCTCTTTCACACCCTACACGAGCTTCGGTAGTTTCAATACGCGACTCGCAGGAGTGGAATTTGATACCGGCGTGATGAAAGATTATGGCGATGCAAGTGCCTTCATCGATTATGAAAAACTGACCTCTGATGGTTTCTTAGCCAATAACAGTTTACAACGCGACAACCTGTTCGCCAAGTTAGTCAAACCCGTATCTGATAGTACCGTGCTGACATTTGTCGCTATGCATAACAGTCTTCATCAAAATACATCGGCTAACAATGGCGGCGTATCGCTTGCGTATATGCAAAAGTATGGTTACAACGCCGGATTGATCAATGATCCTACCAGTCAGTCCTATCTTGGCTACAACTATGACGACATCAGGTCGGACATGGAATATTTTGACATTACGACCCAGCAGGGCGACTGGACGATAGACAATAAGGTCTATACCTATGCCTATTATCACAACGGTTTTCAAGGTAATGACGTAGGCGGGACTAACCAAGTCAGCTCGAATCCAGCAGTAAACGGTAACGGCACAGCTTACGGAGCGAATAATGTACCAGGCTCTCCAATCGTGCAAAACTACAGATCATGGGGTGATACGCTGAAAACATCGACGCCGATGGGTTCGGGCAAAATAGATTTAGGTATTTGGTTTGATCATCAAAGCAACTACCGTGTTGCATATGGTTCGGATTTGACCTTGAATGGCGCTTTAGACCCGAACGCAGGTTACGGCAGGATAATCAATGATACGCTAACGACCATACAGCCCTACGCCCAGTACGAATGGAAGGTCACTAATGCGTTGACGATTACGCCCGGTTTGAAATACTCGAATTTCACGCGTAGCTTTGATGCGCCCATCATGCAAGGCTGGGGTGGTCTTCCGTACAACGGATCATCAACATACGCGAAGGCACTGCCTTCCCTTGATGCACATTACATGATACAGCCGAACTGGAGCGCATATGCACAATATGCGCAAGGATTCGAGGCGCCAATTATGCAGGCATTCCAGAAGCCGAATGTGGACACAAGCACAATCAAGCCAACAGAAACCGACAATTATCAGCTCGGTACAACATGGAAGGACGAGCGTCTGACCATTTCAGCCGATGCATATGAGATCGTCTCGAAAAACTGGATGCAGGGTGTGGGTATACAAAATGGCGTGTACGTGTACGGTGACGCCGGAAATGTAAACTTCAGCGGTGCTGAAGGCGAAATCACCTATAACGTCGGTAGCGGTTTCAGTTTGTATGGAAACGATGCAATCATTCGTTACGATATCAAGAACCCGGCATCATTTGCTTCTGCCAAGGTGGGTGGTAACAGTTATCAGAACGGCACTTCGCTGAACAACGTACCTAAAAATACCATGGCCGCAGGGGTGATCTATAACCGTGGACCGGTCTACGCCTCGTTGATGGCAAAAGAAACAGGCGCGCGTGCTAGCGGTCAAGACGCAAATGGCAATCCGCTGTATTTCGGCGCATATACGATTACTAACTTCAACACAAGCTATGCCCTGAATGAAATTGGTGGCTGGGGAAAGAAAGCGAGCATCGGGTTCCAAGTCAATAATATTACTAACAAAAAAGGGTTGTATGCTTCAAATGGCAACGATGCAGCCGGAAACCCGTTGTACTTTGTGATACCCACTCGCAGTTATATGCTGAGCCTGTCGGTTGGTTTGTAATTAGTCTGACTAGGTAATAAAGCTGTTTTGACAGGGAGGCACTGAGATATTTTTTCGCAAATAAATCCGTGCTCCCCCTATGTTTTCTAATTTACCTGTAGGAATATAAACACACTATTATGAATATCAATCACATTTTTGCACTGGCCAATGAATCGGGCGGCACCCTTTACCTGATGGCTTTATTGTTGCTGGTTGCGCTGACTGTCATCGTCGAGCGCAGTCGCTACCTGTCCAATATGCAGGAGGGCGGAGCTGAACTGATCAAGCGGCTCAAAGTACCGGATGCACAGATTAGTGCAATAAACTTACCTGAAAAGTTTACCCAGTTGCCACACGCGCGCCTGTTTGAGGTGCTCAAAGCAGAAGCGGATAACGTTGATAGAATCAGCCTTGACGGTCATCTCGAAGAAGTCATCATGCATGAAGTACCCGCGCTCGATCATTCGCTGTGGATGCTCGATACGGTGATTACCCTGGCACCGTTGCTGGGATTGTTCGGCACCATTATCGGTATGTTCAATGCATTTCACGTGTTAGGAGATGTGTCCAATGATCCGACCCAGGTAACCGGCGGTATTGCCGAGGCACTGTTAGCCACCGCCTCAGGATTGCTTATCGCCATGATAGGGCTGGTATTTTTTAATGCCTTATACACTCGCGTGCGCGTCATCATGCATCAGCTTGAAACGATCAAGATCATGATGCTGAACCGTTATGAGCAATCGGGCGCGCAACGCCCCTCTGAACACGTCGGCACCCTGCGGGCTCAGGCGAGGGCTTAACATGAGGTATATGACAACTCGCAAAGTGCGCATCGAGATTATTCCGATGATCGATATCATGCTGTTTCTTTTGGTTTTCTTCGCTATGCTTACCTTGCGTATGATTCCGGCGTCAGGGCATGTTACCAAACTGCCGACGAGTTCAACGGCGGTGACGATTCCGCCGGCAAAATTGCTGGTTGAAATCGGTCGGGATGGCGCTTTGCAGGTCGAAAAACGTATTCTGACTCTGGTGCAATTGACCGATTTGTTGCGTAGTCGCGACAGCAGCAAAACGGCTGTGACGATTGCCGGAAATGATACGGCTTCCTTGCAGCAGGTAATGAGCGTGATTGATGCGGTCAAGGCCGGAGGTGCCAGTGAAATTGGTCTTGCCGCACGCACGGCTAAATAATGACTACACCTACTCATCCATTACAGGCGTTTAGCCTGGCTATTTTGTTGGAAGCTATTTTGCTGCTAGGTGTTGGTGTGGTCATGGCCGGAGCTGAAAACGAAAAACCTGTGCTAAAACCTGTCACGATTACCTTGCTTAATGAAGAAAAGTTGCTTGAGAAACCGCCTGAGAAACAGCCTGAGAAGGTGCCTAAAAAACAGCCCGAACCCAAATTGGCAAAACCAAAAGTTGTCCAGCGGCAAACGCCACGACCGCCTGTCACGCCTTTGCCGGTCGAGCAAGCCTTACCTGTCGCGCAGCTGCCGACAGCGTTTACCCGGCCTGAGCCGCTACCGGTCGCGACACCGGTGCCTGATACCAGTAAGGCTAAAATAAGCAATCTATATGCAGCAAAAGTTCATGCAGCCGTGCAAGCGGCACATTATTATCCACCTGCTGCGGCGGCCTTGCGTTACTCCGGGCGTGTCAGAGTAGCGTTCCATTTGCGTGACGGTGTTCCCGCTAATCCGCAACTACTAGTGCCTAGTGGCTATGGCATCATCGACCGGGCCGCATTAAGTGCGGTGCAAAATGCGCAGTATCCTGAGCCACCTCAGGAATTACGCGGTGAAGATATGGTTTATCAGGTTTGGGTTGAATTTACGCTGCAATAGGGATTTTATGCTTAAGCAAATATTAAATAAATCCACAATTTGTCTGTTTGCAAGCCTTGTCATGATTGCTGCGCAGGCAGCGGATGGCACAGCCTATGTGGTTCTGGGGGAAAACGGGCAACAGTTGGCGAGGCTCTTGACGAGCGAGGCGCAATGTCCGTTGATACGCTTCGATGAGAGCGATGTGAGAATGGATGAGCGTGCCGCACCCGCCGCTTTGCCATTGCGCACAACACGCTCGGCAGTTGCTGACTCCAAACCGTCAGTGTTTCCGTTGCGCACTTGCGAGAAACTCATCCCGCCGCAGACCCTTCATGCTTTGATTGGCAGTCAATCTTTGCCGTTGCGACCGGCAAAGATTGACCGTATTGTGGTCATTGGTGATACCGGCTGCCGGTTGAAAAAGGCGGATGGTGCCTATCAAGCCTGCAACGACAGTGCGCGCTACCCCTTTGCCCAAATAGCAGCTGCAGCTGCAAACTGGAAACCGGATTTGGTGGTGCATGTGGGCGATATGATTTATCGTGAAAATGCCTGTGCAGATGATCATCCCGGTTGCAAAGACAGTCCCTGGGGGTATGGCTGGGATGCCTGGCAGGCAGACTTCTTTGCGCCTGCGGATGTGCTGTTGAAAGCAGCACCCTGGGTAATGGTGCGTGGCAACCATGAGTCTTGTGCCAGAGCAGGACAGGGCTGGTGGCGCATGATAGATCCCCATCCCTTAGTGGCCGGGCAGGATTGTAATGATGAGAAGAATGATGATCAAGGAGATTATAGCGATCCCTATGGCATTTTTTTCGATGCGGATGCTCAGTTGATCGTCATGGATACCTCAAACACGCTCAATGGCGTCATTCCGGAGGGAGACGTTCGCCAGGACAAATACCGTGATTTGTATCGCAAAATTGATAAATTGTCGCAACAGGCGGTTTACAATATTCTGGCTAATCATCATCCGCTACTGGGCTTTGCCGCGACCCAGGACAAACAGGGCCAGGTAACGCTGCGGCCGGGTAATCAGGGTATGCAGTCTGTATTCGCTGCGATTAATCCCTTGCTACTACCACCGCGCATAGATGCCTTGCTGTCCGGCCATGTTCATCTTTGGCAGCAGGTCAGCTTTTCCAGTCCGCACCCTACGCAATTTATTGCCGGCTTCTCGGGAACCGAAGAAGATACCGTACTGATTCCTGAACACTTGCCGGCAGCTGCAACGCCGGCAGCGGGGGCCGTTGTGGAACAATTCAGCTCATGGGTTAACGGATTTGGTTTCATGACGATAGAACGCAAAGGCGCCACGCAGTGGGATGTCAAAGTATGGGATACCGACGGAGTGCTGCGCAACAGTTGCACCGTAGCCGGTAAACATTCGATTTGTGAGCAGGCACAAGTCAAATAGCTCACGCCGCTTAAGCAGCTAAAAAGGAATGGCATGGATTTTAAAATTTCATCAATAAATATACAAAATAAACAGGGTTATGGCGCAATTGCCAGAGTGCTGCACTGGGGTATGGCCTTTTTAGTCGTGCTTGCTGTTTGTGCCATCGAAGTTAAAGGACTCTTGCCGAAAGGACCGCTGCGTCACACAGTCAGTATCTGGCATTTTCAGGCGGGGCTTTGTGTACTGTTTTTGCTTTGCATCCGCATTGTATGGCGGCTGACCCATCCGGCCCCGCCCATCGTTCCACCGCTGTCCGGATTGCAGCAGCGCCTCTCCGGCATAGGCCATTTATCCCTGTATGCGCTGATGCTGATACTGCCAATTTTGGGTGTGTTAGCCCGGCAGAGCAAGGGCAATGCGGTGGATTTTCTGGGCTATATGTTGCCGGTATTGCTTGATAAGGGCAGTGGTGCAGCGTCTGTGCTCAGGAATCTTCATTCCACGCTGGGTAATGTGCTGATAGGGCTGGTAGCGATACATGTAGCACTCACATTTTACCATCATCGCATACGCAAGGATAATACCTTGCTGCGCATGTTGCGCTAAATTTCCCTCAACTGATAATTAAACGATATCAGGCACACTCAGCCTGAAAATTTTAAACTGGATATCATCATGCTTATTAAGCCTTCGACGTTGTTTTTTTGTGCTTGTTTGTTCATCAGTCCCTTCACACAGTCAGCCCCGCTATCCGGTAACGCTGTACGGCTTAATCGCTTTTCTGTCGGCGGTGAAGGCCATTGGGATTTGCTAAGCTACGACGCGAAACGCCATCATCTGTTTATCAGTCGCGCAACGCATGTTCAGGTCTTTGATACAGATAGCGGAAAACTGATCGGCGATATTCCTGACACGAAGGGGGTGCACGGCATTGCCATCGCAGAAGATCTGAATCTGGGTTTCACCAGTAACGGCATGAGTAATTCAGTGACGGTATTTGATTTAAGCACGCTGGCGGTCATTCAGACTCTGCAAATTTCCGGTGTGAATCCAGATGTCATCCTGTATGAGCCAAAGACCAGGCATATTGTGACTTTCAACGGGCTATCTGCCAATGCAACCGTGATTGATGCCATGTCCTTGAAAGAAATCGCAACGATCGCTTTACCCGGTAAACCGGAGCTTGCCGTCAGCGATGAGGCGGGTAATATTTTCGTTAATATTGAGGATAAGAATGAAATTGCGGTGATTGATAGCACTGCGAACAAAGTGTTGAAATATTTTTCACTGGGCAGCGGTGTTGAGCCTACCGGTTTAGCGCTTGATAATGCGCACCACCGGCTGTTTTCTGTTTGCGCTAACCAGAAAATGGTCATTCTGAATGCGCAGACTGGTGAGCTTATCGCCGAGCTCAAAATAGGTACCGGCCCCGATTCAGCGGCCTTTGATCCGGAGCTGGGTATTGCCTTGAGCTCAAATGGTGACGGGACGCTGACGCTGATCAAAGAGACGGACCCTGAACATTTTTCAGTGTTGCGTAATATCGCAACGCAAAAGGGCGCACGGACCATGGCTTATGATGCAACGCAACACCGGGCTTATCTTGTGACGGCTGCCTTTGGCAAAACGCCGACTGTCAGCAAAGAACAGCTCAAGCCGCGCCCCGCTATCCTAGCCAATAGTTTTACCGTATTAAGCATTTCATTGCAGCCGTAGTTCAAAACGATTTTGCGGCGGCTGAACTGTCAGCCAAGCACGGTGCCGATGCAGCCGGAGCAGCGATCAGTTCAAGCGCGAACCGGTCAGCTGCTGCCTTAGTATTTTGAAGTATTTGCAAAATACATCAGTAGCATAAAAATCATTTGCGTTTTTTAGCGATAAAAAAAGCATGCGGACGATGATTACGGGAAAATCAGCGCCAAAGTGAATGAATTGATCGTGCGCTGCGACCATCTTAAATCCCGCACGGCTAATGCCAGTCGATTGCCGCCGCAACGGGCAGAAACGCTGCTTAAGCAGGCTTTAATGTGAAGCTATTGAAATTAAAATAATTTTACTTATGCCAAGCGCTTACCAGCAAGAACTTGCTCACCTGAAACTCCGCCTTTTTTACTTCCTTTGCTGCAAATAACCAGAAGCCTGCATCGAACAACAGGTCGAAATGTATAGGCCATTTGGCATATTGTTTTGAGGTGCAATAGGCGTTATTGTTCGTGCCAAGGGGTCGCCGGGTTTCTCAAGAGGACGTGAACGGCAAGCAATCGCAAAGAGCCGAAAAGAGACATCAACTGGCCTGCAAGCAAGCGCGCCCGATGGAAATAGCAGAGGGGTCGGTGGAAAACACAGAGCACTCGGTAGCAATGACAGAGCGCTCGGCGGAAAACACAGAGCACTCGGTAGCCATGGCAGAGCACTCGGTGGAAATGGCAGAGCGCTCTGCGGACAACACAGAGCACTCGGCGGAAAGCACAGAGCACTCGGTAGCCATGGCAGAGCGCTCGGTGGAGAAGGCAGAGCACTCGGCGGAGAAGGCAGAGCGCTCGGTGAACAAGGCAGAGCGCTCGGTGAAAAGCACAGAGCGCTCGGCGGACAACACAGAGCACTCGGCGGAAAGCACAGAGCACTCGGTGGACAGCACAGAGCGGTTGGCAGGAATGCAACGAAGCTCGGCCGAAAACTCGAAATAGCATAAAAAGGCAGCAAAAATAAGGATTTACAATAAACAGTCTGTTAACCGTTTCCTCAATCAAGGGAGTGACCCGCATGCCGAATGCCCCTTTTATGCCG
>Ga0316229_1001878_pt1 | contig 19788 bp, 16 predicted proteins | sample TBH18023metaG_FD_206011 | JGI IMG/M metagenome (GOLD analysis project Ga0316229, IMG submission 206011) | Freshwater microbial communities from Trout Bog Lake, Wisconsin, USA - TBH18023 | ecosystem: Environmental > Aquatic > Freshwater > Lake > Hypolimnion/Profundal zone | place: USA: Wisconsin... | reverse complement strand
CCTGGGACAGGGCGTAGGCGGTGGCCAGCACATCGGCGCCGGCGAACCTGCGGTCGGTGAGCAGCACGCCTTCGTCCACCCCCATCATGTAGGCCTCGCGCAGCACCTGGCCGGCCTGGGGCGGGCCCATGCTGATGGCCTGCACCGTCGCGCCGTGGGCCTGCTTGATCCGCAGGGCGGTTTCCAGGGCATAGAGGTCATAGGGGTTCAGCTTGGAATCGACGCCGTCCCGTTTCAGGACGCCGGTCTTCTCGTCCACTTCGACTTCCGAGGTGCCTGGGACCTGCTTGATGCACACCACGATCTTCATGGCGGCTCCTTTCATGGGGACGGCGGCCCGGCGGCCGTCGTGACGGTGGGTGAGCTGGATTCGAAAGGATCTGGGGGAGGGGACGGAAGGAAGCTTAGCATAGGTATGGTGGTAGGACCACTAGATCATTGGACCAAATTTTCGACAAAATGAACCTGGAGCCGGATCGCGGCCTGATAGCATCAAAACGAGGCTCCAAGTGGGAATCACCTTCACTCCGGTCAAAACCAGGCGGCTCTACGAGGAGATCGCCGAACAGATCCAGCAGCTCATTTCCGGCGGGGAGCTCAAGCCCGGGGACAAGCTGCCGCCGGAACGGGAACTGGCCGACACCCTCCAGGTGAGCCGGGTTTCGGTGCGGGAGGCGATCCGTTCCCTGGAGATGCTCGGTTTCATCGAGATACGCCACGGCGAGGGGACCTTCGTCCGGGACACCAACGACAACGACGTGATCCGGCCCCTGGCCATGTTCCTGGCCATGGAGCGGGGCTCGCTGCTGGACATGTTCGAGGTCCGGCGCATCTTCGAGGCCGCCACCTCGGCCCTGGCCGCCGAACGGGCCACCGACGAGGAGGTGGAACAGATCGGCATGCTCCTGGAGAAGATGAAGGACCGCATCCAGAGCGGCGATTCGGAACGGGGCGAGGATTTCGACGCCGCCTATCACTACGCGGTGGCGGAGGCTTCCCATAACAACCTGCTTATCAAGTTGTTGCGCACGGTGCACGAGGAGTGGTCCAAGGCGGTTTCCGCCGGCACCCAGCAGCTTCTGCTGGACGACGCCCGCAACGCCGAAGAGATCATCAAGCAGCACGTGCGGGTGTTCGCCGCGATCAAGGCCCACGACCCGGCCGCCGCCTCCCAGGCGATGCTCGAGCACGTGACCTTCGCCGAGCGCGAGATCCGCAAGCACATGGTCGAATAACCTTACCGCTCCCGCACCGCCTGGATCTGCCTGCGCTTGAGCCGCACCATCCGCTCGAACAGGGGGCGTTCCCCGGCCGGGGCCAGCAGCCGCTCGGCCCGGCGCAGTTCCGGCTCCGGATCCTGGCCCTGGTCGGCCAGCAGGCCGGCCCGGCGGACCAGCACGAACACCTTGGAGCAGAGCGCCCGGACCAGGTCCGGCTGCAGCCGCAGCACCCCGTCGGCCAGGGCCTCGGCCCGGTCCAGCTGGGCCAGCTGCTCGGCCCGGCTCAGGCTGGGGTCCTGCATCCAGTGGAAGCGCCATTCCATGTCGGCGAGGTAGCCGGTGAACTCGCTCTGGCCGATGCTCATGGCCACCTGGGCGGCCAGGCTGGCTTCCTGGTACAGGCTGCGGGCCCGGCGCGGGTCGCCGCGCTGCTGACTGGCCATGCCCAGGGCGGCCAGGCTGAAGGCCTCCTGGATCTTGGCTTCGTACAGCCAGGGGTTGGCCTGGAACGCGGCCTGGGCCTGGTGCACGGAGCCTTGGTACTGGCCTTCCAGGTAGAGCAGGCGCGCTTCGCCCAGGCCCTCCGGCTCCCAGGTCTGCCCCTTGGCCTGCTGGAAATAGCTCCGGGCCTCCTGGAGATGCACCGCCAGGGCGGCTTCCAGGGGTTCCTCCAGGTCGCCCATCTCGGCCCGGTCCAGCAGCTTGAAATAGGAGAAACAGGCGACCCGGGCCACGGCGTAGGCCACGTCCGGGGTCCGGTAGCCGCCCTCCCAGGCCTGGTCCAGCACCTTGCGCGCCTGGTCCAGGTCGCCGAGGTAGCAGTAGCCGCGCCCCAGGGCGAGGTTCCCGGGGCCCTGGGCGACCGGGCCCAGGCGCGCCATCTCCTCCCGGATCCGGTCCAGGCCCAGGCGCAACTGGGCGAAGGCGGGCCGCAGGTCGTGGCTGGGGATCAGCCGTTCCACCCGCAGGCGGTTCTCCAGATCCCGGGCCTCCAGGGTGAAGCGCTGGGCCAGGGCGGCCTGGCGCTGGCCGCGGGCGGTCTGGCGGCTGGACCAGCCCAGGAAGCCGAAGCCCAGCAGCAGGGTGAGGCCAAGCGAGGCGCTCCAGCTGGGGTGCTTGCGCAGGAACCGCACGGCCTCCCGGCGCCACCGGCCGCGCTCAGCCAGCAGCGTTTCGCCGTCCTGGAAGCGGCGCAGGTCATCCGCCAGTTCGCCGGCGCTGGGATAGCGGTCCTGGGGCCGTTCCTCCATGCAACGGGCAATGATGACCCGCAGGCCCCGGGGCAGATCGGCGGGCGCCATTCCACGAAGGGCCAGCACGCATTGCAGGGTGACGCCCAGGGCGTAGATGTCCGTGGCCGGGCCCACGGCCGAACCGGCGCCCAGCTTCATCTCCGGCGCAAGGTATTCCGGGGTGCCCATCAGCACTTGGGTCTCGGTGCCGCCCTCGGCGGCCAGGTCCTTGGCCAGGCCGAAATCCGCCACATAGGTGGCCCAGCCGCCCATGCCGTCGGCTTCCAGCAGGATGTTGGAAGGCTTCAGGTCGCGGTGGATCAGGTTGAGCCGGTGGGCGGCATTGATGGCCATGGCGGCCGCGCCCAGGATCGCCACCGCCTCGGCCACCGACAGGTCCGGGGCCGCCTGGTGCAGGTTGGGCCCCTGCACCAGCTGCATGGCGATGACCGGCACCTCCCCGGAGGCGTCGACGTCGTAGATCCGGCAGACGTTGGGATGGCTCACCCGGGCCTGGAGCTGGGCCTCGCGCATGAAGCGCAGGGTCGCGGCGGCGGAGGGCACGTTCAGGGTCTTCAGGGCCACCCGGCGGTTGAGCAGGCCATCCCAGGCCTCGAACACTTCGCCCATGCCGCCCTTGCCCAGCGGCGGCCCCAGCCGGTACCGGCCAACCAGCCGAGCGTCAGCCCCGGCCCAGGCCGGGCGCTGAGCCGGACCGGCGGGCGTGGGGTTGCTGGAGGACGAGAAATAAGCCATCAATCATGAGTTGCTTAACCGGTGGGAAAGGTTCCCAAAATACTTCAGGCGGTTCGCACATCCACCCGGTTGTCATAGAAGGTGCTGCCGCCCCCCTGGTCGGTGAGGCGCTGGGAGGTGAGGGCGTTCACCGTCCGGTCCCCGGGGGCGAACACCCGCCACCAGACCCCTTCGGCCACCACGACCCCGGCCGGCACCCGGGCCGTGGTCTCCAGCTGGAAGCGCACTTCGCCCAGGTCGTTCCAGGCGATCACCGGCTGGCCGTCCCGGAGCCCGCGGCCCAGGGCGTCGTCCGGATTCATCAGCAGGCGCATGGCGCCCTGGCGCTCGCGCAGCTGGTCGCGTTCCTGGAAGGAGGAGTTGAGGCTCAGCAGGGCCGGGGCGGTCATCAGGGAGAACGGCAGGGTCGCCTCCTCGGCGTGGCGCGGCAGGTGGGCCGGCAGGGGCGGATCCAGCTTGGGGTTCAGGATCTCGATCCGGCCCGAGGGGGTGAGGTAGCCGCCGGGCGCGGGCCGCAGCTCGACGGCGCGGCCCGCCGCCACGGCGGCCAGGTCCAGGCCGGCGCGCACCGGGCTGTCCAGGCTGAACAGGTGGTCGATGAGGTCGTCGGCGCTCTGCCGGAAGAACGGTTCCTGGAAGCCCATGGCCTGGGCCAGCAGCTGGAACACCTCCCAGTTGGAGCGGCTGTCGCCCACCGGCGGGATCGCCGCCCGGGCCCGCTGGATGCAGAAGCTGCCGTAGGACCGGTAGAGGTCGCTGTGCTCCAGGGAGGTCGTGGCCGGCAGCACCAGGTCCGCATAGAGCGCCGTGTCGGTGAGGAAGCGCTCGTGCACCACGGTGAACAGGTCCGGGCGGGACAGGCCGCGCAGCACGGCGTTCTGGTCCGGGGCCACGGCGGCGGGGTTGGAATGGTACACGTACAGGCCCATGATCCGGGGTCCGTCCAGGGACTGCAGGGTCTCGCCAAGCCGGTTCATGTTGATCATGCGCACCGGGCCGGGCAGGAGGTCCTCCCGGGTCACCTCGGCCAGCTGGAAATCGCCGCCGTTGCTGACGCTGGCGAAGGCGCCGCCGCCGGGGCGGGCGTAGGCGCCCACCACGGCCGGGAGGCAGGCGATGGCGCGGATGTTCATGGCGCCGTTGCCGTAGCGGGACAGTCCGCTGCCCAGCAGGATGAACGGCGCCCGGGCCCGGCCGTAGGCCTCGGCCAGCTGCTCCAGTTCCGGAACCGACAGGCCGGTCAGTTCGGCCACCCGTTCCGGCGGGTATTGCGGCAGCACCTGGGCCGCCAGTTCCGGGAAGCCCTGGACCTGGGCCTCGATGAAGGCGCTGTCCTGGCGGCCGTCGCGCACCAGCAGGTGCATCAGGCCCAGGGCCAGGGCGCCGTCGCTGCCCGGGCGCACCTTGAAGGTGCGGTCCGAAACGGCCGCCGTGGGGGTCTCGTAGGTGTCGATCAGCCAGACTTTGGCGCCGGCCCGGCGGGCCTCGCGCACCCACTGCAGGCCGTGCAGGCTGGTGGCCAGCGCGTTGATCCCCCAGAGCAGCACCAGGTCGCTGTGGCGCACGGTGTCCGGCGGCTGGGATGGGGTCTGGCCCATGACCGCCGCCCAGCCCGCGGCCTTGGCCGGGGAGCAGATGGTGCGGTCCAGGCGCGAGGCGCCCAGGCGGTGGAAGAAGGCGTGGCCGGCGTTGCGCTGGATCAGCCCCATGGTGCCGGCGTAGGAGTACGGCAGGATCGCCGGGGCGCCGTGCTCGGCGATGATGCCGCGCCAGCGCTCGGCAATGCGCTGGATGGCCTCTTCCCAGGAGATCGGGGCGAAGCTGCCGCCGCCCTTGGGCCCGGTGGCCAGCAGGGGGGTGGTGAGCCGGCGCGGGGAGTGCACGGTGTCCTGGTACTGGACCATCTTGGGACATAAGGTGCCGCGGCTGTGGGGGTGCTCGGGATCGCCCTTGACCGCCACGGCGCGGCCATCCTCGACCTCGACCAGCAGGCCGCAGGTGTCGGGGCAGTCGAAGGGGCAGGTGGAGCGGTGGGTGGAATGGGTCATGGGGCGGGCCTCGAAGCACCCCATTATGAGGCAATCCCCGAAATCCGCATGGAAGGCTGGGATCAGGGCAGCTTGGGCTCGGACTTGCCCGCTCGCCTCTCGCTATTTTGACTTCCGGACATGAGTCATTCTGTGGCAGCCCGGGGCGCAGCGCCGGCTAGCGCGGACCCTCCCCGGGCTTGCCCATGGCCGCCAGGATGGACCGGCGCAGGGCCTTGACCTCTTCGCTGGGCTCCAGCCCGGTCTGCAGGCCGGTCATCTCGGCGGCCTTGCCGCTCATCAGCAGGGTTAGCAGGTCCACCATGATGCTGCCGCCGCCGCCCGCGCCGCCGGCCATGTTGATCTTCGGCACCACGTCCACCTTGGAGTTCTCCACGGCCTGGGCGAACCGCTCCATGACCTGCCGGGTCATCTGGAACTGGGCGCCGCCGGAGGCGCGCACCTGCTCTTCAATGGCCACGGCCTGGGCGATGCCGACCCGGGCGGTCTGGTCGGCGTTGGCCTCGGCCATGACCTTGATCCGCTTGGCTTCGCCTTCGCCCATGATGCGCAGTTTCTCGGCTTCGGCGCCGGCGATGGTGGTGATCTGGGTGGCCTCCTGCTGGGCCCGGGCCAGGGCCGCCTTGCCTTCGTTGCTCTGCACTTCGATGGCGATGGCGGACTGGGTCAGCTTGGTCTGCTGCTCGGCGGTGGCCTCGGCCTCGCGCAGCTCGCGCTGCTTGATCGCGGCGTTCTGCTGGCGCGCGTAGGTGGTGACCTGCTCATCGGCCAGCTGGCGGCTGCGCAGCTGGGTGAGGATGGTCTCGATGGGGCCGCCGGGCTCGCCGCTGGTCGGCGTGCCCAGCAGCACTTCCTGGAGCTCGAGGTTGTAGAGCAGGAACTTCTCGCGCATCTCGGCGTGGCTCTGCTCCTGGATCTGGCTGCGCTGCTGGATGAGCTCGATGATGGTGCGGGTCTGGCCGATGTTCTTGAAGAAGGCCGAGACCATGGGGTCGAGGGTCTGTTCCACCAGCTGCTTGACGTCGCCGAAGCGCTGGATCACCAGGGGCGCGTTGCGGTAGTCGATGTGCACCACCACCTGCAGCGGCAGGTTGGGCTCGAAGGCGTCCTTGGTGATCAGGCTGACCTCGGAGAGGTTCTCGTCCAGGCTGTGGCTGCCCTTCTCGTTCTTCACCCACTTGAGGATGAAGTTGGTGGTGGGCACCATCACCACCTTGCCGGCGTAGGTGTTGAAGGCGTACTTGCCGGGCAGCAGCGGGTCGGCCCAGACGCCGCGCTCGCCCCGGGCCACCAGTTCGCCGTGGGCGAAGCCGGCGCCGCTGATGTCCGTGCCCTTGTTGCCGGTGTAGCTCACCACCACGGCCACGTAGCCCACTTCCACCACGGTCTTGGGGATCAGCTCCACGGTGGCGAACAGCCGGTTGATGTAGTAGGTGCCGTCCACCAGCACCTGCAGCTGCCGGCCGCGCTGGCCGCCGGCGGCCAGGAACTTGTCGGCGTCCTGGAAGTTGTTGTGGTAGAAAGTGCCGGCCTTGGGATCGCCGCCGACGATGGGGGCGATGATCTCGCCGTCGGACAGGGAATGGCCGTCATGCACCGTGACGATGCCCACGGCGTCGTCGTTGCCCTTGATGATCACCGGCTGGAAGCCTTTGCGGTCCTGGATGATGGAGAGCATCTTCTGGAAGGTGATCTCCTCGCTCTTGTCCAGGGGCAGGTAGAACATGTGGTCTTCGGTGATGACCACGAACTGGGCCAGGTTGATGGCGTAGGTGCCTTCGCGCAGGATCATGCGCTGGGGGCCCTTCTGCCCGCCGTTGCGCAGGAAGCCGGGGACGTCCTGGAAGTTGTTGGCGGCGGCGTTGCTGGCGATGGTCTGGGTGGCCGGCAGGTCCTGGCCGTCCCGGGCGAACACGTAGCCGATCTTGCCCTGGGGGATGGTGACCAGGGGCATCTTGTGGATGCGGTACTGGAACGGCGTGAAGAAGTGCCAGCCGCCGCGCAGGATCTCCGGCTGGAAGCCCGCTTCCCCGGCCAGGGCGATGAACCCGGTCTTCACCGAGCCCCGGCCGCTGATCAGCTTCTCGATGATGCCGACGCGGTTGTTGGGGATGTAGACAGTGCTCTTGGCGGCAACCGCAAGGATCAGCAGGACCAGCAGCAGGACGGCTATCAGACCGAAATTCAAATAATCGGGCAGGACCACTTTGACCTCCAGGGCATGCACCATCATAGGCCCAGACCCGACCAGGTAACCGGATTCAGAGCTGATAGGCTCCTGGGGTTCTGCCCAGCGCCTTGTCGAACGTGGCCAGGGGCAGGTGCCCAGCCTTCCGGGCGATCTCCAGGATCAGACAATCTCCGAAATCCAATTTCCCTCTGCCCTGGTAGCGGTCCAGGGCGGCGCAGGCGACAGCCGTGTCTTCCACTGCCAGTTCCCGGTTGTCCAGGATTCGGTGCAATGCCTCGACCAGTTGCGCCTTGCTCCGCTCATAGACCGACTCGAGCACCCAGATCGTTTCGACCAGCACCACATGGGAGACCCAGGCGGGCCCTTCCGCCTGGATGAACGCCGCCGCTGTGCCGCTCTGGGCCGCATCATCCCCGGTCAAAACCCGGACCAGGACATTGGTGTCAATGGCGCGCATGCTTGACCCTCATCCGGGCCTTGATGCCTTCCCGGATTTCCGCATCAGTCTTGTGGATGTCCTTGGGAAGGTCAAGGGCCTTGCGGACATCCGCCAGGGTATAGCGGCCCGCCTTGTGAATGGTCAAGCGGCCATCCCTGGACTCCCATTCGATAACTTCGCCAGGCGCGAGGCCGAACTGCTGCATGACCGCCACCGGGATGGAAACCTGTCCCTGGGCCGTGATTTTTGATTTCGCCAGACTCATGGCATCACCCTACTCCATTACCAGGGTAATCCATTACCCTTGTAATGCAAGGTGGCGTCTCATGGCTGTTTGACGGCCCTGGTCTGCTCGAACGCCTCCAGCGCCGCCGGGAACGGCCCCAGGGCCCGCTCGAAGATGCCCAGGGAGTAGGCGATGGTCAAGCCGTAGTTGGTGATGGGCACCTTGGCTTCCCGGCAGCGGTGGATGCGCGAGAGCATCTCCCGGCGGTTGCCGGTGCAGTTGCCGCAGTGCACCACCAAGCCGTAGGGCGACAGGTCGGCGGGGAAGTCCCGGCCCTGGACATGGCTGAATTCCAGCTTGGCGCCCACGTACTGGGTGAGCCAGCGCGGGATCTTCACCCGGCCGATGTCCTCGCCCACCGGATGATGGCTGCAGGTTTCGGCCATCAGCACCTGGTCGCCGCCCTTGAGCCGCTCGATGCCGAAGGCGCCCCGCACCTGCTCGGCCAGGTCGCCCTGGAACCGGCTCATGAGGATGGAGAAGGAGGTCATGGGCACCGACCGGGGCACGTCGGCGGCGACCTTGAGGAAGGCCTGGGAATCGGTGACCACCAGCGCCGGCGGCCGGTTCATCCGGGCCAGGGCGCTAGCCAGCTCGCGCTCCTGCACCACCAGGGCCATGGCCTCGCCGTCCAGCAGGTCGCGGATGGCCATGACCTGGGGCAGGATCAGCCGGCCCTTGGGGGCCTCCTTGTCGATGGGCACCACCAGCACGGCCAGCTCTCCGGGCGGCACCAGGTCGGCCACCAGCCGCCGGTTGTCGAAGAAGTCGGCGGGCGCCAGGGCCAGCAGCGCTTCGCGCAGGTCGAGGATGCCGGTGCCGCGCAGCGCGCTGACCGCCACCTGGGGCACGCCCGGGTCGGGCAGGGCCGGCAGCTCGAGGTCGGCCTTGTTGCGCACCACCAGGGCCGGCACCTTGCGCTCGCGCAGCTGCGCCAGCAGGCCGGCCTCGAACTCGCCCCAGCCGCCCTCGCCGGTGACGATCACGCCCAGGTCCACCCGGTCCAGCACGGCGCGGGTGCGCGCCATGCGCAGTTCGCCCAGCGCCCCTTCGTCGTCCACCCCGGCGGTGTCCACGAACAGCACCGGGCCCAAAGGCAGCAGCTCCATGGGCTTTTCCACCGGGTCGGTGGTGGTGCCGGCCTGGCTTGATACGATGCTCACCTGCTGCCGGGTGATGGCGTTCAGCAGCGAGGACTTGCCCACGTTGCGCCGGCCGAACAGGCCGATGTGCAGGCGAAGCGATTTTGGGGCGGGCTGCATGGTCATGCGGGGGGTGTCCTCCAACCGAGCCGTCCCACCGCCTCGGGGCTGGTGAGCTGGTCGAACTGTTCGGCCGTGACCAGGCCCGAGGCCACGGCCGCGGCCTTCAGCCCCTGGCCGGTGGCGCGGCACTGCGCGGCCAGGGCCGCGGCCCGCTCGTAGCCGATCAGCGGCAGCAGCGCGGTGGCGGCCGCGGTGGCGTTCTCCACCTGGCTCCGGCAGCGGGCTTCGTCGGCCTGGATGCCCTGCACGCAGTGGCGGCGCAGGATGTCGCAGCCCCGGGCCAGCAGGTCCAGGCTCTCCAGCAGGCTGTGCGCCACCAGCGGCATGAAGGGGTTCAGTTCCAGGGAGCCCATGGCGGCGGCCAGGCTCAGGGCCTGGTCGTGGGCCATGGCCATGATGGCGGCCTGGGTGACCGCTTCGGGGATCACCGGGTTCACCTTGCCGGGCATGATCGAACTGCCGGCCTGGCGCGGCGGCAGGCGCAGCTCGCCCAGCCCGGCTTCGGGGCCGCTGGAAAGCAGCCGCAGGTCGGAGCAGAGCTTGATGAGGGTGGTGGCCAGGGCCTTGAGCAGGCCGGAGACCTCCACGAAGACGTCGAGGTTCTGGGTGGCCTCCACCAGGTTCTCGGCCCGGGCCAGGCCCAGGCCGGTGATTTCGCGCAGCTCCTCCACCACCCGGAAGATGTAGGCGGTGGGCGCGGCCAGGCCGGTGCCGATGGCGGTGCCGCCCAGGTTCACCACCCGCAGCCGCTCCTCGCTCTTGGCCAGGCGCCAGCGGTCCCGGTTCAGCGCCTCGGCGTAGGCCCCCATGCTCCGGCCCAGGGTGGTGAGCACCGCGTCCTGGCTTTCGGTGCGGGCCACCTTCACCACGTGGGCCAGGGCCTTTTCCTGGTCCTGGAAGGCCTCCTGCAGGGCCAGCACCCGGCGCTCCAGTTCGCGCAGGCCATGGATGGCGGCGATGCGCAGGGCGGTGGGGAAGGTGTCGTTGGTGCTCTGGTGCAGGTTCAGGTCATCCAGGGGGGAGACCCGCGCGTAGTCGCCCGGGGCCAGACCCAGCAGCTCCAGGGCCCGGTTGGCCAGCACCTCGTTCACGTTCATGTTGGTGGAGGTGCCGGCGCCGCCCTGCAGGGCGTCCACGACGATCTCCGGCGCCAGGATGCCGTCCATGAGCTCGCGGCAGGCCCGGTCCATGGCGTCGGCCTTGGCGCCCTCCGGGAAGCAGCCCAGCTGGCGGTTGCTGCGCAGCGCCGCCAGCTTCACCGCGCCGAAGGCCCGGGCCAGCGCGGGGTGGACCGGCCTGCCGAGCAAAGGGAAGTTGTCCAGGGCCCGGGCCGTGTGGATCCCGTGCCGGGCCAGGGCCGGCAGCGCCAGGGCGCCCAGCGAATCCTGCTCCTGGCGCCGGGGGAAGTCGTCTGGGTCGCTCGCCATGGTCCACGCCTTTGGATTCTTGAGAAGCCGTCGCTGTAAATATACCGCGCGCTTGGGAAGATTCAGAAGTTTTAGACCTAGGTCACAAGTGAACCCGCACCTGCCGCCTCGGCCGGGCGGTGGTGGTTAACTGATATATCAAGAGGCGCGGTCTCTCCCAACTCAAGGCAAGTGTCACAGGAGACTTGGCATGTCGGACTACCGGATCAAGGAACATCCCATCCTGGCGGTGCCGCCCGAACCCACGGTCGGGTTCAGCTGGCAAGGCCGGCGGCTGCTGGCCCGGGAAGGGGAGACCATCGCCTCCGCGCTGTTCGCCAACGGCGTGCGGGTGTTCGGCCATCACGCCAAGGACGGCGCGCCCCAGGGGATCTTCTGCGCCAACGGCCAGTGCGCCCAGTGCTCGGTGATCGCCGACGGCCTTTCGGTCAAGTCCTGCATGGTTCCGGTCAAGGATGGCATGGTGGTCGCCCCCCTGGACGGCAAGCCCGCCCTGCCGGACGTGGACGAAAGCCAGGTTCAGTTCCGCGACATCGAAACCATCGAAGTGGAGTGCCTGATCCTGGGCGGCGGACCCGCCGGCCTGTCGGCGGCGATCGAACTGGCCAAGGCCGGGGTCGGGGTGATCCTGGTGGACGACAAAGCCAGCCTGGGCGGCAAGCTGGTCCTGCAGACCCACAAGTTCTTCGGCAGCATCGACGCCTGCCACGCCGGCACCCGCGGCATGGACATCGGCGCCAAGCTGGAAAAGGAAGTCCGGCACTACGAGAACGTGCGCATCTGGAACAACAGCAACGCGCTGGCGGTGTTCTCCGACCGCAAGGTCGGCGTGCTGCGCGACGGCCACTACTTCCTGGTGCAGCCCCAGGTGCTGCTGGTGGCCACCGGGGCCCGGGAGAAGTCGCTGGTGTTCAAGGGCAACACCCTGCCGGGGGTCTACGGCGCCGGCGCCTTCCAGACCCTGGTCAACCGCGACATGGTGCGGCCCACCGAACGCCTGTTCATCATCGGCGGCGGCAACGTCGGCCTGATCGCCGCCTACCACGCCCTGCAGGCGGGCATCGAGGTGGTGGGCCTGTGCGAGGCGCTGCCTGAGTGCGGCGGCTACAAGGTGCACAAGGACAAGCTGGCGCGCATGGGCGTGCCGATCTACACCTCGCACACGGTGCTCTCGGCCAACGGCAGCGAGGAGGTGGATTCGGTCACCATCGCCCAGCTGGACCCGGCCTGGAAGGTGATGCCGGGGACCGGGCAGACCTTCAAGTGCGACACCGTGCTGGTGGCGGTGGGGCTCGAGTCGGTGAATGAGTTCTTCGTCAAGGCCAAGGAGTTCGGCCTGCCGGTGTTCGCCGCCGGCGACGCCGAGGAGATCGCCGAAGCCAGCGCGGCCATGTTCACCGGCAAGATCCGCGGGCTGGAGATCGCCAGGTCGCTGGGCCGGGACGTCGGCGAGGTGCCGCCCGAGTGGCACCGCACCGCGGCGGTGCTGAAATCGCGCCCGGGCGCCACCATCACCGAGGAGATCCCCGAGACCGAACAGGGCGTGTTCCCGGTGTTCCACTGCTCCCAGGAGATCCCCTGCAATCCCTGCACCAGCATCTGCCCCCAGGGCTCGATCCAGATCGAGGGCGGCGACATCCTGGGCGTGCCCACCTTCAACGAGCAGGACTGCATCGCCTGCGAACAGTGCGTGGCGGTGTGCCCGGGCCTGGCGGTGACGCTGGTGGACTACCGCAAGCAGGTGGGCGAGGCGCTGGTCTCGATCCCCTACGAATTCCCGATCGAAACCCTGGAAGTGGGCCAGACGGTCACCGTGCTGGACACCCTCGGCCAGGTGCTGGGCAATGTCCCGGTGGTGAAGACGCGGGCGCCCAAGTTCGCCGACCACGCGGTGCTGGTGAAGGTCCGGGCGCCGCTGGACATCGCCAAGCAGATCGCCGGCATCCGGGTGCAGCAGCCCTGGGTCGGGGAGGCCATGCCGGAAACCGTCAAGCGCCTGGAGGATGACGAGATCGTCTGCCGCTGCGAGCGGGTCACCGCGGGCGAGATCCGCGCACGGATCCGGGCCGGGGTGCGCGACATGAACGAATTGAAGGGCGCCACCCGCTCCGGCATGGGCGCCTGCGGCGGCAAGACCTGCCCCAGCCTCATCACCCGGCTGTTCCGGGAGGAGGGCGTCGCCCCGTCGGAGGTCACCGAGCTTACCCGCCGGCCGATCTTCATGGAGGTGCCCATGGGCGCCTTCGCCGGCATGGCCACGGGCGAGGGGCCCGTCGCCGATGTGGCCAAGGTCCACGCTGTCAGTGCCTTCCAGGGAGGTCTGTGATGTCCAGCATTGTCTATGATGCCATTGTCATCGGCGCCGGCAGCATCGGCATGCCCTCGGCCATGTACCTGGCCGAGAAGGGCCTCAAGGTGCTCTGCCTGGACCAGTTCGCGTCCGCCGGCCAGGGCAGCAACAAGTGCGCCCTGGGCGGCATCCGCGCCACCCACTCGGCTCCGGCCAAGATCAAGCTCTGCCTGGACAGCCTGGAAGTGTTCTCCCGCTGGGAGGAGACCTACGGCTACAACATCGAATGGTTCCAGGGCGGCTACGCCTTCGTGGCCTACCGGCCGCTGGAGGAGAAGCTGCTCAAGGACCTGCTGGTGGTGCAGAAGCGGGCCGGGCTGAACATCGACTGGCTGGACCGGGACGACCTGCTCAAGGTGAGCCCGGGGCTGCGCGAGGCGGGCCTGCTGGGCGGGACCTTCTCGCCCGAGGACGGCTCGGCCTCGCCCATGCGCAGCTGCCTTGCCTTCAAGCAGCGCGCCACCGAACTCGGGGTGGATTTCCGCTTCAACGAGCGGGTCACCAACATCATGCGGCGCAAGGGCAAGGTGGTCGGGGTGCGCACCGACAAGGGCGGCTACGCCACCGGCTGCGTGGTCAACGCGGCGGGGCCGTGGGCCCGGGCCGTGGCCCAGGCCGGCGGGCTGGACGCCCCGGTGGCGCCGGACTGCCACGAGGGCGGCATCACCGAGCCGGTGGCGCCGTTCCTGGATCCCATGGTGGTGGACATCCGCCCGGCCCCGGGCTCGGCCAACTTCTACTTCTACCAGCACAAGCCCGGCCAGGTGATCTTCTGCTACACGCCCAACCCGGCCATCGTCGGCTCGGACCGGCGCGAGACCTCGGCCTACCTGCCGATGATCGCCCGGCGCATGGTGGACCTCATGCCCAAGCTGGGCAACCTGAAGATCCGCCGCACCTGGCGCGGCCTGTACCCCATGACTCCGGACGGCTCGCCGATCATCGGCCGTTCCCGGGAACTGGACGGCTACATCGACGCCATCGGCATGTGCGGCCAGGGCTACATGCTCGGGCCCGGGGTGGGCGCCCTGGTGGCGCGCATCGCCACCAACGAACTGCGCCCCGGGGACACCGCGATCCTCGAGGAGATGAGCCCGTACCGGGTGTTCGGCGGGGTGGAAGCGCTCAAGTAGTCCCGCCCGGGGCGTCCGGCTCCAGGACGCCCCGGACCAGCAAGACCATATCGTCGGCCCGGTACGGCTTCTGCAGGAAGCCGGCCAGGCCTTTGCCCATGAAGCGGTTGACCGCCTCCATCTCGTTGAAGCCACTGCTGAGGATGACCGGGACGGTGAAGCCCTCCTGGCGCATGGCCCGGTAGGTCTCCTCGCCGTCCAGGTGCGGCATGGTGAGGTCCATGACCACCAGGGTGATCTCCGGCTCGTGCAGGCGCAGCTGCTTGAGCGCCTCCAGCCCGTCCTCGGCCTGGAGGACGCTGAAGCCGATGTGGCCCAGGATGCCCGCGGCCATGGCCCGGATGCTCTCCTCGTCGTCCACCACCAGCACCGTGCCGGTGCCCCGGTAGCTGCCCGGCGCCTCCCTGGGCCGCTGGGCCTCGGCGGCAAGGCTGGTGGCGGGGAACACCAGCTTGAAGGTGGTGCCCCGGCCCGGCTCGCTCTGCACCTGGATGCCGCCGTGGTGGCCGCGCACGATGCCCTGGATGGCCGCGAGGCCCAGCCCGCGTCCGGTGAACTTGGTGGTGAAGAACGGATCGAAGATCCGGTTCAGGATCTCCGGGGCCATGCCGCAGCCGCTGTCGGCGACCTCCAGGCAGACGAAGGGGCCCGGGGCGACGTTCTGCCCGGGGAAGTCCCGGGCGATGCGCTCCTCGTCCAGCTGGACCGGGCGGGTGTTGATGGTGATCGTCCCGCTGCGCTCGACGATGGCGTCCGAGGCGTTGATGACCAGGTTCATGACCACCTGCTGGAGCTGGGCGGGGTCGGCCTCGATGGAAGGCAGATCGGGTTCCAGGGCGTAGCGGATGACCGCCTTCTTGGATATGGAGATGCCCAGCAGGTGGGTCATCTCCTGGACCAGGTCGTTCAGGTTCACGGTCTTGAGCTGGAACTTGCCGCGCCCGGAGTAGGCCAGCATCTGCCGGGCCAGGTCCGCGGCGCGCACCACCAGGGCCTCGATGGTCTCCAGCCGCTGGCGCGCCGGGGCCATGGGGCTGAGCTCCATCTGCGCCAGCCCCAGGTTGCCCAGGATCGCGCCCAGCAGGTTGTTGAAGTCGTGGGCGATGCCTCCGGCCAGCAGCCCCATGGATTCCAGTTTCTGGCTCTGCAGCAGGGCGCTGGCGGCCCCCTTGTGGTCGGTGATGTCGGTGCTGAGCACGCCCAGCCCCCAGCACCGGCCGGTGCCGTCCAGCAGGGAGAACTTCTGCGAGAGGTAGTCGTGCACCTGGCCGTCCGCGTGGGTCCACTGCTCCTCCTGCTCGAGGGCGCTGCCGGAGCCGGCCAGGTCCTGTTCGGCCCGGTGCAGGGCCGTGCCCAGCGGGTCGGGGAACAGCTGCGGGATGGTGTGGCCGAGGATCTCGGCCTGGGGCCGGCCCAGCAGCGTCTCCATGCGCGGATTGACCAGCAGGAACCGGCCATCGGGGTCCTTGAAGGCGATGGCGGCCGGGGCGTGGTGGATGAAACCCTGGAGCCGGGCTTCGCTTTCGTGCAGTTCCTGGGTCCTGGCCTGGACCATGGTTGCCAGGTCCTGGTTTTCCGCCAGCAGGCGCTCGGCGATGCGCCGCTGTTCCCGTTCGCTGGAGAGCGATTGATCCAGCCGCAGGGCCTGGTCCAGGCCGGGCGCCCGCTGGATCTTGGGCGCCAGCCGGAGCAGCAGCAGCGCGGTGCCGAGGCTGGCCGCGGCGGTGACGATCTTGATCGCCCCGGCCAGCCGGAAGGCCCCGTGCCAGGTGTTCCAGACCTCCATGGCGTGGGTCAGGCCGCAGGCGAAGATGAACACGCCGAACAGCAGCACCACTCCGCCATAGGTCCGCTCGCGCCGGTGCCGGACGAGGTGCACCAGGGTGAGGGAAAGGGCGAAGTAGCTCAGGGCGGTGATCGCGTCAGGGATGACATTGGTCCAGACCACCCAGGGGTCCCAGGACCAGCACACCCCGTGGGGCATGAGGTCGGAGGCGAACAGTCGCTTGAAGAATTCCCCCATGGAACACGCTCACAGAAGTGGCGTTGGATTATGCGCGGAATCCAGGGGAATCTTCAAAAAATCAAGATGTAATCAATTGATGCCAACCACCGGCCCGGCCGCCGTGGGGGCCGTTTCCAGGCGCTGGAACAGCGCCAGGAGGCACGCGCTAAGCCAAACACTGAGTAGACTTCCAAAGAAATTGCCGACCCAGATGAGCGGGTGGGTCAGGCGCACCCGGACGGTCGGCTCCTGCACCACCAGGCCGATCAGGTACGACAGCAGCACGATGCAGGACAGGTAGACCATGGCCATGGCCGAGGTGGCGAGGATCACCCGGCGCCAGGACCGGGCCATCATCTGGACGCTGCCCTTGGCCGCCTGGAGGATCGATTCGCCCCGGAGCAGGATCCGCAGGGGCGCCCAGCCGAACGCCATGAGCACCATGAGGCCGGGGATGATGAACAGGCTCAGGCCGATGCCGGTGGCCAGGGCGAGTGCCGCCTTGCCCCAGAAGGCCCGCAGCCAGCGTTCCTCGAAGCGCAGCCGCCAATGGTCGGGGGTGTTGAGCGGATTCTGGCCGCCCCGGGCGTCGGTGGCGATGAGGAAGCGCGGGATGAAGTAGAGTTCCAGGGGAAGCAGGCTGGCGAAGGTGAGCGCCGCGTCCACCAGCGGGTCCTCCGGCAGGTTGGCCTGGATCTGCAGCAGCGCGGCCAGGGCGGCCAGCAGCATGCCCAGGGCGGCGATGCCCAGCACGGCCAGGGGCCGGCGGGTCAGGTAGCGGGTGCCTTCGACAAGACTGGCGAGATCGGTTTTTGTAGAGGTCGTCATCTTAAGAGAGTAGCGCGCTATGATCATTGGCATGAGTCATCTGGCCCCATGCATACTCGTGGCGAGTCCTCGGATCCTGGATCCGAATTTCCTGCATACCGTCATCCTGCTGGTCGAGCACGACGACACCGGCGCCATGGGGGTGATCCTCAACCGGCCGCTGCCGGTGACGCTGGCCCAGATCTGCGAAGAGAGCCGGCTGCCCTTCCAGGGGGACGAGGACGCCACCGCCTGGCGCGGGGGACCGGTGGATCCGCAGCGGGGCATCGTCCTGGTGCGCGGCGGGCTGCCGTCCTCGGACGACACCGTGCTGGATTTCACCGACTTCATCAGCTACCGCAAGGACCTGCTCGAGTCGCTGCTGATGGAGCCCGCCGCCCGGTTCCGCCTGTTCCTGGGCTACGCCGGCTGGGGCGAAGGCCAGCTGGATGGGGAGCTGGAAAACGGCGGCTGGGCCCGCCTGCCGCTGAACCCGGCCTGGCTCATGACCAACGAGCCGACCGAGTTGTGGACCAGGGCGATCCAATCCATCTCTAACTGATCGACTTGGCCGCCTCGCTGGCGAGCCGGTCCACCCGTTCGTTCTCCGCGTGGCCGTCGTGGCCGCGCACCCAGTGGGCCTCCACCCGGTGGGTCTTCAGCTGGGCGTCCAGGGCCTGCCAGAGTTCGAGGTTGATCACCGGCTGGCCGTCCGCCTTGCGCCAGCCCTTGCGCTTCCAGCCGGCGAGCCAGGACTGGATGCCCTTCACCACGTACTGGCTGTCGGAATAGAGCGCCACGTCGCAGGGCCGGGCCAGGGCCCCCAGGCCCTCGATGGCCGCCTTGAGCTCCATGCGGTTGTTGGTGGTGCCCGGCTCGGCGCCGTTGGCTTCCTTCTCCTTGGGGCCGTCGGCGGTATGCACCCGCAGCAGGTAGCCCCAGCCGCCCGGCCCGGGGTTGCCCAGGCAGGCGCCGTCGCAATAAAGTTCCACTCGGGTGCGCTGGCTCATCGGTGCAGACTACCATGGGGATTCTGGAGGATGAAATGACAGCGACGATCGCCGTGACCGAGGCCCCGCTGGATGCCGCCGCCATCCGGGCCGCGGCGCTGGACCCCAGGGCCGGCGCCGTGGTGCTGTTCGAGGGCTGCGCCCGGGACAGCCACGAGGGCCGTCCAGTGGCGCTGCTGGCCTACGAGGCCTTCGTCCCCATGGCCGAAGCCGAACTGGGCCGGCTCAGGGAGGAGGCCATGGCCCGGTTCGGCCTGGTGCGCTGCCTGATCCACCACCGCCTGGGCGAGGTGCCGCTGCTGGAGGCCGCGGTGGTGGTCGCCGCCTCCAGCCCGCACCGGCGCGAGGCCTTCGAGGCCGCCGCCTGGATCATGGACCGGATCAAGGAGCGGGTGCCCATCTGGAAGCGCGAACGCTACGCCGACGGCGCCCAGACCTGGGTGGAAGGCGAAACCCGAACCTGAGTTGGCACGGCTCTCGCACTACCTGGGACAGAGGTGCCCAGGTGGATCCCGCATACTACGTCGCAGCAGGCAGTCTGAAGGCCCGGTCCCTGCAGTTGGACATGGTATCCAACAACCTCGCCAACTCGGCCACGGTCGGCTACAAGCCGGAAAAGAGCTTCTTCTCGGTGTTCAACAAGGCCAAGGCCGACGGCCGCGGCCTGCCGCTCACGCCGTTCGTGAACGACGGCACCGTCGTGGCCCAGAGCGGGGTGGATTTTTCCCAAGGCGCCCTCAAGACCACCGGGCGCAGCCTGGACCTGGCCATCCAGGGCAGCGGCTTCTTCATGGTCCAGACGGCGCAGGGCATCCAGGCCACCCGGGACGGCCGGTTCCAGATCGGCACCAATGGCCAGCTCCAGGCCATGGACGGCGCCCCGCTCCTGGGCAAGAATAACCTACCCATCCAGATCGACGCCGCGGGCGGGCCGGTGAAGGTGCTGGCGGACGGCTCGGTGATGCAGGGCGACAACACCGCCGGCCAGATCGATCTGCGCGCCTTCGCGACGCCCAGCGCGCTGCAGCGCAGCGGGTCCAACCGGTTCGACCCCGCCGGCTCCAAGCCGGCCACCGGCAGCGCCAGCGTCGTCCAGGGCTCCCTTGAGCAGAGCAGCGTGGACCTCGCCAGCTGCATGATCGACATGATCCGGCTCAACCGGCTGTTCGAAATGAGCATGAAAGTTGCGTCCACCGTCACCAACGACATGGATGCCAGAAGCATTTCCGATATTTCCACTGGCCGTTAGATAGCCCCAGGAGTCCGCCATGATGAGAGCCATGTGGTCCGCCGCAGCCGGCATGAACGTGCAAACCATGAACATGGATGCCATCTCCAACAACCTGGCCAACATCAACACCGCCGGGTTCAAGTCGGGCCGCGCCGAATTCCAGGATCTGCTGTACCAGACCATCAACACCGCCGGCACCAGCACCTCCACCACCACCACCCAGCCGGGCAGCCTCCAGCTCGGCCACGGCGCCCGGCTCTCGGCCATGGTCAAGGACTTCAGCACCGGCAGCCTGACCCAGACCAACTCCAAGTTCGACATGGCGATCCAGGGCGACGGCTTCTTCCGGGTGCTCCAGACCGACGGCACCTTCGCCTACACCCGGGAC
>Ga0316229_1001874_pt1 | contig 19804 bp, 15 predicted proteins | sample TBH18023metaG_FD_206011 | JGI IMG/M metagenome (GOLD analysis project Ga0316229, IMG submission 206011) | Freshwater microbial communities from Trout Bog Lake, Wisconsin, USA - TBH18023 | ecosystem: Environmental > Aquatic > Freshwater > Lake > Hypolimnion/Profundal zone | place: USA: Wisconsin... | reverse complement strand
CTGAGTACGTTCCTGTTGGCAGGGTGAAGACTGGCGTGGCTGTTTGAGCCGCCAGCGGGTTGATGGTATAGGTGGCACTCGCGTAGGTACTCTGAAAATAGTTGGTTACTGTCGCCATTGCCCAAATGGACTCTGAAGCCGAGACGGCGATTGGAGCGCTGTAAATGGCGGAGGTGGCGGTTGGCATTGTTCCATTGGTGGTGTAGTGGATGGTTGCGCCCTGGGTTACGTCAGAGATGGTGACCATTTGCGGCGTGGTGTAAGTTCCAGATCCCAGGCTGAAGGTTGGCGCGACTGCGGTGGGCAAGTTCAGCATGTAGTTTGCACTGGCTGCGATGCTGGCGGAATAACCGCTGGCGATTGCAATTGCCTCCATCGGCGTGTAGGGAGTGACGATGGTGATAGGACCGCTGTAGAGGGTTGAACTTGTGGTTGGCGTGCTTCTATCGGTGGTGTAGTAGATGGTTGCGCCCTGGACTGCGTCAGAGATGGTCACCGTCTGGAAGGACGTATAGACCCCTGAGGGCACGCTAAATGTGGGTGCTGGGGCTTGCGGCGGCAAGGTGTACACCGCGGTTGCGACTGCGCCGTCAAAACAGCCGCTGGCCACCGCATAGGCTTTAAGCGTTTGTGAAATTGGGATGGTGACTGGAGAGTAGTACCTTATCGAGTTTGGGGTCGGAGTGGTTCCGTCCGTCGTGTAGTAAATGATCGCGCCATTTGTGGTATCGCTGATTACCACCTGCTGCGGCCCAGGATAGGTTCCGGCAGGCAGGCTGAACGTTGGAGTGGAGGTTGTGGGCAAGGTGTCTGTGGAGGGCTGGTATACCCAAAGATCATTGAAATTGATGGAGTAAAGGAAACCACCTCCGCCAAAGAGCCACAGATTGCCGCTGTTGTCAGCCCAACCAGCAGAAGCGGATCGAGGGCCGGGGAAGTTACCCGGAGCCGGTACGCCCAATGTGCCATAGATTCCATCGAGGCCAGGCAAGACTATGTTGGAGACCTGGTTTACGCCCATCCAGGCCCATTCATTTGTTGCAGGGTTGAACTGCCACAGGTCAGAATCTTCGGAAAACCCACTGTCACCTTCGAAGCCGGTTACCAAGCCGCCGAAGAGCCAGAGGTTGCCTTTGTTATCGTTCCAGGATGTGGCGTAGTTGCGCCCGCCGGGGATGTTTCCGGGCGCCGGGGTGCCGAGTGTACCGTACACCGTGGAGGGGACACCGGAGGGCAGGTTGATGGTGGAGTCGCCCCCCATCCATGCCCATTTATTGGTGGAGGGAGTGAACTTCCAGTAGTTGTTGAGATCGCCCCAAAAGCCCGCGATATCTCTGCCCTGCCCGCCAAAGAGCCAGAAGTTGCCACTAGTGTCTTTCCAGCCGCTCGCAGCCACTCGACACGACGGTATATTCGCAGCAGCCAGAGTCCCCAATGTCCCGTACACTCCGGACTGGATGCCATAGCTACAGGCAGTGTTATTTCCACCCATCCATGCCCACTGCTTTGTGGCCGGATCGAACTCCCATAGGTCGTTGAGCGCATCGTCCCCGCCGGCACCCTGGAGGGTGGAGCCATCGCTGCTGGTGTTGGCGGTGCCTCCGAATATCCAGAACTTGCCGTTATTGTCTGCCCAGCCAGTTGCGCCTGCCCGCCCTCCGGGGACATTTGCGGCAGCAGGCAGACCCAAGGTGCCGTATACACCGAACTGCCCACCGTAGACGCCGACAGAGTTGCTTCCGCTCACCCACGTCCACTCAAGCGTGCCGGGGTTAAATTCCCAGAGATCATTGAGGAATCCGGCATTCAGATTGGCATCGACACCATATCCTCCGTAGAGCCAGAAATTGCCATTCTTGTCAGTCCAACTTGTTCCGTCGTATCGATTGCCGGGGAGGTTTCCGGTGCTGGGCACGCCCAAAGTTCCGTAGACTGCGGGAAGAATGGTGGCTGGCCCTGAACCACCCTCCCATGTCCATTCATTTGTGGAGGGACTGAACTTCCAAAGGTCGTTAGCGTAAAACCCGCCAAAGAGCCAGAAATTGCCGCCAGTGTCAGTCCAAGTGGCCGACCCATAGCGGCCTCCAGGGATGTTTGCGGGATCCGGCGTTCCGAGGGTGCCGTAAACCCCGCCTGTGCCGGAGATGTTACTTCCACTCCCGCCCATCCATGTCCATTGATTTGGCGCGGTTGTTTGAGCTGCGGCAGAGAAGGAGATGCAGGCTAAGAAAAGGAGAGAACAATAAGCTGACAGGGAGTGAAAACAACCGCTTGCAGATCGCACACCGGCACCCTTTGAACGCCTTCTTCGAGGATTATGTTGTCCAAAAGGCGAGGGTCCGCAGCTTTATAGCCTATGCACTTTTATCCTGACCTTTCCGTTTTCACGGTTCAGGTCGTGTGGTCGTCTATTTGGATTTACCTGAATAATACACCCGCCAAAAAGTTGGGCGCGTCGGGCAGAGAACAGAAGGATGGGCTACGTGCCTCACTCAGTTTTGCAGACAAGGAAGCAGCCTGATTTTTGTGCTTTGCCAAAGGCGCGGGGTGGAGTGGGTTTCTGTTCCACCCTTGCGACAGAAAGTCGCAAGGATGGGGCACGGGGCTGTTTGCGGGAAATGGCGCGCCCCTGGTTGTGGCGGATGGATTGTTATATGCCGAGCTTGCCCCAGATTTCGTCCACTTTGGCTTTGGTGGCGCGGTCCATCTCGATCATGGGTGGCCATTGGCGCTCGAAGCCTTCAGCCTTCCACTTCCGGGTGGCGTCAATGCCCATCTTTGAGCCGTAGTTGGGCAGGCGGGAGGCGTGGTCAAGCGAGTCAATGGGGCCGAGGGTGAACTGGATGTCACGCTCAGGATCAATGTTATTGGCCACGCGGAGGACGACTTCCGCCACATCCTGCACGTCGCAATCCTCGTCTACCACCACAATGCACTTGGTAAACATGGTTCCGCCGAGAGACCAGATGGCGTTCATGACCTTGCGTGCCTGGCCGGCGTAGCTTTTCCTGATGGACACGAGCATGAGGTTGTGGAAGACGGCCTCGGCGGGGAGATGCATATCGACGAGTTCAGGAATCTGCATCTTCATCATGGGGAGGAAGATGCGCTCGACGGCCTTGCCCATCCATGCGTCTTCCATGGGGGGCTTGCCGACGATGGTGGCCGCGTAGATGGGGTCTTTGCGGTGGGTGATGCAGGTGAGATGGAAGACCGGGTAGTCGTCTGTAAGGGTGTAAAAGCCGGTGTGGTCGCCGAAGGGACCTTCACTGCGCATCTCGCCCAGCTCGACGTAGCCCTCGAGAATGATCTCAGCATGAGCGGGAACCTGGAGGTCGACGGTTTCGCACTGAACGATTTCAACCGGCTTGCCGCGCAGGAAGCCAGCAATCATGAACTCCTCAACCTCAGGCGGGGCGGGGACGATGGCGGAGAAGGTGGTGGCGGGGTCAGTTCCGATGGCCACGGCAACTTCAAGCCGGGAGCCTTTCAGATTGCCCATGGCTACCTGAGGCAGGCCGCCGATGGGGCCGTCTGGAATGGCTACCGAGCCGCCAGCCGACTCGGCCATGGCGGCGACGCGGGCCGAGAGCGGATCAGTGCCCGTTGCGGCAGAGGCCGCCTTGCGGAGCGCTTCACGATAGTGCTCGGCAGCCACCTTTTGCCGTTGCCAGTGCATGCCGGTGGTTTGGCCGTCGAAGACCTGCATGCGGTACATGCCGATGTTGCGCTTGCCGGTGCGGGGGTCGCGGGTGTGGACGCAGGGCAGAGTGATAAACGGGCCGCCGTCGTGAGGCCAGCACTTGAGTATGGGAAACTTGTTGAGGTCAAAATTCTCGCGGAGGATGACCTCTTTACACGGGGCATCCTTGGCGGTGACCGTCTTGGGAAAGGCGGCGGTAAGCGCGCCCAGTTGGGGGAGCATCTTGAGCTTGTCAAGAAAACCCTCAGGCGCCTTGAGGTTCATGAGGCCCTTGATGCGGTCTGCGATTTCGTCAAGCCGGTCAACACCGAGGGCCAGGGCCATGCGCCGCTCGCTGCCGAACTGGTTGATGAGGACCATTTGGCCGGGATGTCCTTTTACGTTTTCAAACAGCAGCGCCGGACCGCCGGGAGCGTATTTCTCCGCCTTATCGCCAGCCTTGCCGCGCGCGCCGATCTTTGAAACGCGGTCAGTAATCTCAGTGATTTCAAGCTCTGGCGACACTTCTTCGCGGATGCGCTTCAGTTCGCCGTGCTTTTCAAGGGTCTTGATCCAGTCGCGCAAATCGTCGTAAGCCAAGGGTGTGCTCCCGTGCGGCAAATCACGCACTCAGTTCATCAGTTTATCGCTTCGCCTTAGTTGGCGGCACGAGCCGCGCCGGGGTTCTGCACCGGGTCAAGCGGGTAGCCGAGGCGCTTCCACTCGTCGTAGCCGCCGCGGAGGGGGCGGACGCGCTCAATGCCGAGCTTGTGGAGGGTCAGGGCCGTTTTGGCGGCGGTTGCCTCACTGGGGCAGGTACAGAAGAGGACGATATCGCGGTCGCGGGGAATCTCAACGTGCCGCGAGGCGAGGGAGTCTGGCGAAAGCAGCACCGCGCCGGGGAGGGTGAAGGGGTCTGGGAGCAGTTCGAGGGGGTGACGCAGGTCCACGATATAGACCGGCTCGCCGGCATCGAGCTGCTTCTTCAGCTCCTGGGGCTCAAGGCGTGCCGCCGCCAGCTCCTGGAGGATGATGCGGCGGCGAATGAGGCGGGCCACAAAGAAGCCGATGATGCCGAGAATCAACAGCGCGCCGGAGAAGCGGCCCACCCAGTCAAGCAAGCCGGAATTGCGATTGAGCAGGTCGCCGAAGAAGCGGCCAGCGGCCAGCAGGACGCCGACCCACAGGGCGGAGCCGATGCCGTCAAAGAGCAGAAACTGGGCAACGCTCATGCCGTTTTCGCCAGCGACGGGAGGCGCGAGCGTGGCCAGGCCAGGAACGAATTTGGCAATGACGAGGGTGAGGCTGCGACGGCGGCCAAAGGAGTCCTGAGTGCGGCGCACGCAGGTGGCGGGCTCAAGGGAGAGCTTGCAGAGGATGCGCAGCACATGGTGGCCGTAGCGGCGGCCGATGAGGAACCAGGCTGTGTCTGCCACAAGCGCCGCGGCGAGGCCTGAGAGAAGGGCTATCCAGAAGTTGAGCTGGCCCTCGGCCGAGAGGGCTCCGGCGGCCAGCAAGACGGGGATGGCCGGCAGCGGAACGCCCAGTTGCTCGACCATCACCCAGGCGAAGAGCAGCACGTAGCCGTAGAGAAGAAGAATGTGTTCCGGTATAGCCATCAAAGTGGGTCCAGTCCTGGGTTGCGGGGAATCGCCCGTCCGGCTCGGCTTGCTGGCTGCGCGCAGCCGAAAACGTGCGGGCTCAGCTTATGGGATGATTCTGGGCGGGATTCGTTGCAGGAGAATGAGGAAGGGAGAATGCGCTTATTCTTCGAACAGCTTTTCAATTGCCTTGATTGGCAGGAAGAGCCGTTCAGGCTGGCTGGGGAACGGGATGAAGTCGTATTTGAGATAAAAGTCGCGCGCGCCGAGTTTAGCGTCTACTACGACAGCCCACGAAGCCACCTGCAGGGAACCCAGCCATGCGCGTTCCAGAGCATGCAGCAGAAGGAACTCTCCCAAGCCCTTGCCACGCATGGCTTGAGCGATGGCCATGCGCCCGAGCAGGGTTACCGGGAGGGGGAATCGCGGAAGTTTTGCCGCTAAATCCTGTGGCAGTTGAGCGGCCAGAATCGAATGTGCCGAGAGAGTGTAGAAACCCGCGACTGCCTTGCCTGGTGAAGTGAGAACGAAGACAGCAGCCAGGTTGCGTTTTTGATCCTGCCCTGCCTGCCGGTGAAGGTAGGTATCGAGTTCGGGAACTCCACAGCAAAAGGCCGCCCGGTCATGACCCGATCCGAGCGGCTCGACCGTGAAATCGATTGGACTCGGGTTTCGGGCCACTACTTTGCCGCGCGTTCTTTGTACCGTTTGACTGCGGCCTTCATCCGGTTGCCGGCTGCGGGCGGATTAAGCAGGGCATGGACAAAGACATCTCGGTCCCGGTCTTCCAAAGTCCAGCTTGCGTGCATCTGAATTGTCTTGATTGCAGCTTCATCGGCATGTTGCACGATGAAATCAGAGAGCGAAAGCCCCTTGAGACGCGCAGCTCTCTCAATCCTCTTCTTCTGTTCCGGGAGCAGACGAGCCTCTGTCCGCTCAGTGCGCAGCGCGAGCGCCATAGGGTTTGCCTCCATAATTGTACGGAAGTTTACCGTACATTTTCCACTATACACCGCTTGTCAAAATCAGGCGTTCCGCAGAATGGCATGAGAGGCAAGACTCGCGAGGCTAGTTTTTGGGCGGCGCAGGCAAACGCGCGGCAGAGAAGATTTTGACGATCTCCTTGGCAAGAGGCCCCGAGGCGATGGTGCCGTCAAAGGCTGTCACCTTTCCGGAACCGAGGTTGATAGTCGTCTTTTTGTCAGAGATGACGAAGGTATGGACATAGGTAAAGATAGGGCGGTCGATTTCAATGAACAGATCGGCAACGCGCGGATCTTGCACGATGGTCAAGCCCAACTTGTCCCAGTTTTTTTCAAGCGCCAGAGCTCGGTCCAGCGTATCCACGGTCAGGAAAGACGTCTTGGAGTGGACGAAGATGGTCTTTGCGTTCTTGAGTATTTGCCTGGGGTTCGCACCCGCAATGGCCTCGCTCGACTGAGGGAGTTCAGCGGCTTGCTGCGCAGGCATCTGCAGAGAGGCTCCCGACCCAAAAGCCCTCCGGGGCCCCTGGTCGGGCAGGCCAAGAATATTCTCTATCGGCACGGCAAAGGCCGCCGCTCCTTTGCCGCCGGTAATGATCCCGATGAGAGACCCATTGCGGTCAACGAGTGCGCCGCCGCTGGCCCCAGCTGCAACGGGCGCGGTGAATTGCAGAAGGCGAAAACCCGTGCCGGCGCCTGGAACCTCGTCCGCCGGGCGAACAGCAGACAGAATGCCTTCCGTGGCAGACCAGGTGAGGCCATCCGCGTTGGTGACTGCGTAGACAGGATCGCCCTGAGCAACGCCTGCCGTGCTTCCAGCGGTCAGCGCAGGCAGAGCACCCGCGCTAATCTTGATGGCAGCCACATCTCGGCGCTCATCGAATCCGAGCAGATCTACGCGGTCGAAAACGTCGCCGCTGGCCAGCCGCACTTGCAACTCAAGCGCCCCTTTGACCGCGTGATAGGCAGTGAGTATGGTGCCGTCTTTTGAGATCACAACCCCGGTTGATACGGAACTGAGGCGGCCCGCTCCCTGTCCGGCGAGGATGATCACTGTGGCGGCTTTCGCGTGCTCGAATATCGCCTTTGAATCCGGCGCGGAGGTGGCCTGCTGAGCAGCAGTGAACAAGGGGAAGGCGGCGATAGCAGCAAGGATGAGGGCTTTCATAATTTGCTGGCAATTATAGCCTCGACGTCTCCGGGGGCACAGTGACTACGCATGGCCCATGCAATCAGAAAGCCGCCCGGAGGCGGCTTTCTGATTGCATGAGCAGACATGAGCTGAGCTGTTTCGATGCGGCTACTGGACTGCGGATTGCCCGGCTTCCAGCGGCTGCACGGAGCCATCCGCCGGCGTTGCTTTGGCTTCAGCCGAGTTTTTCTCGGCAAAGTAGTTGCGATCCCAGAGGTTCCTGTAGAACTCGCCGGTTAGCTCAGCAGCGCGCGGGCCAAAGGTAGGGCGTCCGCCTTCAAGGAAGAAGACCGTGACCAGGCTGCCCTGCGGCGAGTCAGAGTAAGAGGCGAACCAACCGAAGCGGGTTCCCTTGTCTGAGCAGGTGCCGGTTTTGCCAAAGACAGGCAGTTGGTTGAAGTTGGCGCGGAGGCGGCGAGCGGTTCCGTACTCAACCGCGCCAGCCATGCCGTCTTGAAGATCGGGAACGTACTTGGCGATATCCAGCGTCCGCTTCACCTTGGGTTCGAGCCTTGCGGCTTCATCGGGCGTGGTGGGGTGCTGGAGGTAGTAGAGGGTTCCGCCATTAGCGATTGCGGCAACATAGGCACCAAGCTGCAGGGGCGTGAGGGAGACACCCTGGCCAAAGCTGCACATGCGGCCTACGCCACCCTCGGAGGCGGGTAGTTCCTTGTCAGGATACTCGCCAAGCTGTTCACCCTGAATGTGATAGCCAGCCAGCTCGCCGAGGCCAAACTGGTTGGCGTAGTGACGTACACGCTCAAAGCCCAACTCGCGGCCCAGTTCCTCAAAGTAAAGGTTGTTGCTCTTGGCCAGCGCCTGGGTCATGTTCATGCGGAAGCCGGCGAGCTGGACGGGGGTGTCGCGGGTAACCAGGCCCTCAGAGAGAGCGGCCATGGCGACCGTCAATTTGATGGTTGAGCAGGGCTCAGCGCCGGGTGAAAGGGCCAGCTTCTGGTTGACCATGGCGAGGATGCGGCCGTTGGAGGGGTCGATGACCACGGCTGTGCCGTTCATGTCTCCCAGCGCGTCAAGAGCCGCCTGACGGACAACCGGGTCTTCGCCAGCGGTTATATCGCCGGCAAAGATATCGCCCTTGGCAAAGGAGCTGGCGGTAAACCGCTCATGGTAATGATGCTTGCGGGAAGAAAGAGCCACCCGGCGCGCGCTGGCCCTGGCCGCGCCTCTGGCGGTGAGCTTTGCAGGCGCCGCGCCTTTTGCCGCATGGGTTGCTGGGGCGTGAGAAGCCGCAGCGTGGGCCCTGGGGGCTGCTGCGTGGTGAGGTCTACCGGCACGATGGGACTGGGCCAGATGCGGTTCTGTTGCCTTTGCATGGTGGAGCGAACGCGGAGCATTCAACGCCGCTGCGCCGGTAGAACCAGCTACCACTGCTGCCAAGGCCAATCCAACTGCCCAAACCCGAAAATACTTTATCAAGCCAATATCCTCTCAAACGGGGATTTCGTGCCGCGCGTCTGCCCCCATGGCAGCGCACTTATTGCAGGCAAGACAACTTGCCTATCGGCCACTCCGCGGGTTACTTCGGGTCGTCACCGGGAATGGTGCTAGTATCTCTGACACAATTTCCAGCCGGATGTGATCCAAATCACCGGCTAATCAAAACATTACAGGCCAACACAATATCCTGAAGGACAAAAGAAGCACGCTGCAATTCTTGAGCCAATCAGTTTTTTTAGGAGCTAATTGCACTATACAGCTCAAACGGGCTAATGCAAATGCTCCTAAAGCATCAAAGAAGCCTAGAACTTGAGCCTGCGCAGAAATGCAGGCACATCCAGATCTCGCTGTGCAGCCTCTTCCCCCTCGGGGAACAGCGAGGCGTTCTGCGGTTGGTTCCCTTCCGGCTCGCCCATGCTATTGACGCCGCCCGCAAAGTCAGGCGCGTAATCCCTGGGCGGAGCAGCATGAACCTCTTCTTCAGCCATCTCTTCAAAATGGGGAGCGGTCACCAGTTGCGACTCGGCCTCTGCCACTTCAATTGGAATCTTCGCTGGGGGAGCGGCAAGCGTGACCGTGGTGGCAACCGCGGGTGTCGCAGAAGAGAAGTAGAAGGATTGGTCGGACTCGGCCGACATATCTTCTTCCTCATCCTGGCTCTGGAAACGAGGTGGCTCCTCTGGCTTTTCATCTTCTAGTGCAGGGGCGCTTTGCTGCTCGCTGAGCCAGTTGTCCGTGGCCTCCAGGGGCACATTGATCGTCGGCGATTGGGAGATCGGTTCCGTTTCGACGTTCAACATGCGGGCGCGGCGCTCCGGCATCTGGTCGCGAAAGCCGGTGGCGATCACGGTGAGCTTGACATCTTCTCCCATTGTCTCGTCGAGCACTGCGCCGAAGATGATGTTGGCGTCTTCATGCGCGGCGGACTGGATTAGCGACGAAGCCGCGTTTACCTCAGAGAGCTTGAGGGAACTGGAGCCGGTGATGTTGATGAGGATGCCGCGCGCGCCGTCAATAGCGCCGGCCTCAAGGAGCGGAGAGGCCATGGCCGCCTGCGCCGCTTCAATGGCGCGATTTTCACCGGAGCGCATGGCGGTGCCCATGACGGCGTGGCCCATTCCGGCCATGGTGGTTTTGACGTCGGCAAAGTCGCGATTGATGATGCCGGGGATGGTGATGATGTCCGAGATGCCCTGCACGCCCTGGCGCAGCACGTCGTCTGCAATGCGGAAGCTCTCAAAGAAGCCTGCGTCTCTGGCCACGGCCAGCAGTTTTTCATTGGGGATCACGATCATCGTATCCACGCTATCAATAAGTTCTTTCAGGCCGCGCTCTGCCTGCTGCTGGCGGCGCTTGCCCTCAAAGCCGAAGGGGCAGGTGACTACGGCAACGGTGAGGATGCCCAACTCGCTGGCCAGCGAGGCGATAACGGGAGCAGCCCCGGTGCCGGTGCCACCGCCCAGACCGGCGGTAACGAAGACCATATCAGCGCCTTCGAGCGCTTCGATGATCTTGTCAGAATCTTCAAGAGCCGCGCGGCGGCCCACGTCAGGGTTGGCGCCCGCGCCCAGGCCCATGGTGAGGCGAACGCCCAGTTGCAGCTTTACCGGCGCCTGGGACAGCTTGAGGGCCTGCACGTCTGTGTTGGCGACGATAAACTCCACGCCTTCCAGGTGCGCCTGAATCATGCGGTTGACGGCATTGCCGCCACCGCCGCCCACGCCAATTACTTTGATGCGTGCGCCGCGGACGGGCTCGTCGTGGTATTGAATGCGCATTTCTCCGGCTTGATTGTTCTGCTGTTCCATTTGGGCTCGGGCCTCCTGATTCATTGAAAATCGCATTGAAAAACTAATAACTGGCTACAAACATGGCGCGCAGTTTGGTGGCAATCGAGTGGGATTCAGCACTCCGTGTAACCCTGGTGCGATGGGCGTACAAGAGTATGCCGACCATGACGGCTGAACTTGGGTTCATGAGTTCGCTGGGCATACGGGAGAGACGCACCGGCATACCTATCCGCGCGGGGACGCGCAAGTGGCTCTCCGTCACATCCAGCATACCGGGAAGCATCGCGCCACCGCCGGTGAGTACGCATCCAGAGCCGAGCGCATCGACAACCCCACCCTGGCGCAGGCTTTCTTTGACGTAGTACATGAGTTCCCGCGCGCGCGGCTCGAGAATCTCTGCAATGAGGCGCAGGCGCAGCATCTGGGGTTGCGGGTTGGCGATCTCAATCTCAGCATGCTGAGGGACGGCTGTGACGACGGCGCTGCCATACTGGCGCTTCAGGAGCTCGGCCTGGGCCACGGGCATCTGCAGGCCCACGGCAAGATCGTTGGTAAAGTGATTTCCACCGATGGGCACCGAAGCGGTGTGAACTACCACGCCCTCGAAGAAGACCACGATGTCGCTGGAGTGCGCGCCGATATCGAGCAGGCAGACTCCGAGTTCCCGCTCGTCAGTAGAGAGCGTGGACTCGGCTGCGGCAACTGACTCGAGCACGGGCTCGGCGACCTTAAGCCCGGCCCGATTGGCGCAGGTAACGGTGCTTTGCAGGGCGCTGCCCGAGCAGGTGGCGATGTGCAGGTCTACCTCAAGCCGCGCACCCACCATGCCCACGGGATCGAAGATTCCGGGCTGGTCATCGAGAATGAACTGGCGCGGCAAGAGGTGCAAAATCCCCCGGTCTGGAGGCCAGCCCACGGCTTGTGCGCGCTCCACGGCTGTGCGGACGTCTTCTCGCGTAACCTCGCGCATGCGACTGCCCAGCTCAAAGCCGCCATTGGTATTGAGGCCGCGAATATGGGGCCCACCGACGCCGACAAAGCACTCGTCAATGTTGACGCGCGCCTTGTGCTCTGCCTGCTCATTTGCGGCGCGGACTGCCTTTGCCGCCGGGGCGAGATCGGCAATGAGGCCCTTGCGCATCCCAGCGGACTCGACAATGCCGTGTCCGCGATAACGCAGCGCGCCTTCATTGAGGTCGGCGGCGAGGACGCGGGTCCATGCGCTACCGATGTCGAGCACGACGATCATGTTGTCCTGTTTCTGGCTCATCGTGCTCACTGCCCCTCTGCCACGGCCGCGGCCGGGCGCAACACCGCAGGCTGCCTGCGCTTGCTTGCATTCAACGCGGCGCGTCTTGCCTCCGCTCGCTTCTTCTCGTGCACTTGCTTGATTTTTGCCTCTTTCAATCTGGCCCTTGCAGAGCTACTGGCTGGGGACTTTGTACTGGCTCTTCCCAGTGGCGACTTCGCCTGAGGCGACTTGCCCTGGGGCGCTTTGCCCAGTCCGTTTTTGCCTGCCGCGGCGGGCTTGCCGGAGGCTGGCTTTGCTTTTACGCCCTCATCGGCAGTGGATTGCTTGACTGCTCCGGGGCTTGCCGCGCCACCCTGGATTGCCGGGTTTTCCGCATCCTTGCCGTTGTCAGGCTGGGTGGCATTGGCGCCAGAGGCCATCTCAAGGACTACCTGCTGGTCATAGCGCAAATCCACTTCGGCGAGTTTCGGATACTGCTGTCTCCACTCTGTAATGTGCGCCTTGTAGCGCTGGTAACGCTCGAGGAAACGGTCATCACCAAAGTGCGCCAGGATGTCTTCTCCCTGCTCGGGCATCAGGACGCGCGCATCTTCGGGGTCGGTGAGATCGATCTCTGAGATTTGCTCGGAGAATCGCTGGCCGTTGCCATCCAACTCTGCCATCAGCCGCCCATAGACCGCCATCCGCGCCTTGCGGGATGCGGGGGTGTCGCCGGGGTTGATCCCGGTGACGACCGGGAACGAGTAGTGACGAAGCGCCATGGTGGCCGCCGGCATGGTGAGCAGAACTCCGTTCGCATCTACCAAGCCAATCTGCTGGCCCTGACGGGTAAACGCCACTGGCTGGCGCTCGACGACGTGAATCCGAATCTGGTCAGGCAGGAGGCGCATGACCGTGGCCCGCTCGACCCAGGGAATGGCTTCCAGTTGCTTGCGGCGCTCACCCAGGGGAACATGGAAGACGTTGCGCCCGATATCTTCACCGAAGACGGGCAGCATATCCGCGCGGCTCACCTCGGTGAGTCCCGTAGCTTGAATATCACTTGCCCCGGCAATGCGGAAGCGGGCGTCGCGATCGACGTAGCGGTTGAGGAGCAAGCCGCCTGCGCCAAGGACCGCAAGCACAACCAACGCACCCAGGGTCAAGAAGACGCGGCCCACAGTACTGGCAGGGCGCCACCAGGGACCCGGCGGTGCTTGAAAGCGACCGGCGGCGGCGCGTGCCCATTCTGAACGCGAACCGTCATCCTCGTCGGTGTCTTGGATATCCTGCGGCATGCCTGGCAGTGCGCGCCCCGACCGGGGCACAACCTGCTGCACGCGCCGATAGCTAGACTCCGCGGGCGCTTCTTCCTCCCAATGGGAAGGCCGAGTTGTGTTGTTGCCTTGAATCATCACGCCTGAGCAAGGTCGTGAGAGTCGCCAGTCTCAACTATAGCCCGGGCCTTACCGCGATTTTCCCGCAGCCACCGCGAGGGGAATCCGCAGGGTTACGAGGTGTCTCATTTTGAGACAGTCTGCATTAGTTTTTAAGTATTTTCAGGAAAATCGGGCGGTGGGGCGCTGCTGATGTTCCTTACATCCTGCCTAGTTCCCTTGCAGCGCTGCCAGAATTTGCGGAGCCAGTTGGCTCACGTTGCCTGCGCCGAGCGTCATGATGAGGTCGCCGTCGCGGGCTTCTGCTGCCACGGAGGCGACGGCCGCGGGGAAATCCAGAACGAAGCGGGTTTGCGGCCCTTCAATCCTGGCGGCGAGATTTTCACCGGTCACACCTGGGATGGGTTCTTCACTGGCGGCGTAGATGGGGAGAACGAAGAGCGTATCCGCATCCTTGAAGGCGCCTCTGAATTGCTCGATAAGATCCAGGGTCCGGGAGTAGCGGTGGGGCTGGAAGACAACATGAATCCTGCGATGGCCGCACTCGCGGGCCGCAGCGAGCGTGGCTCGAATCTCAGTGGGATGGTGGCCGTAGTCGTCTACCACCGTGACGCCGCGCGCGATACCACGCTGCTGGAAGCGCCTGTCAACGCCGCGAAAATGCCCCAAGCCCTCGGCAATCTTGTCCTCGGGCACCCCAAGCTGGCAGGCGATGGCAATGGCGGCGGTGGCGTTGAGGACGTTGTGGCGTCCGGGAACGTGCAGTTCAAAGGGGCCGAGTGGACCCTCTTTGGTGTTGACGAGGAAGCGCGCAAAACGGCCCTCTGCGAATGAGGAGGAGGGAGCCTCAAGAAACTCGAGGCGAAAGTCGGCGTCCGCGTGCTCACCATAGGTGAAGATGCGGCGACGGGTGCGGGGCAAAATGCTTTTCAAGAGCGCATTGTCAATGCAGGCGGTAACCGCGCCATAGAACGGCACCTTGTCCATAAAGTGGAGGAAGGCGCTCTCCACGTCGGCCATATCGCGGTAGCAGTCCATGTGCTCGCGGTCAAGATTGGTGACAACGGCCAGAATCGGCGAGAGCTTGAGGAAGGAGCGGTCACTCTCATCAGCCTCGGCAACCAGGTACTGAGTGGTACCAAGGCGCGCGTTCGAGCCCAGCGCATCCACCCTGCCTCCGACCACCACGGTGGGATCAAGGCCACCCGCGGCAAGTACAGAAGCCACCATGGATGTAGTAGTGGTTTTGCCGTGCATGCCGGCAATGGCGATTCCGTACTTGAGGCGCATCAGCTCCGCCAGCATTTCAGCACGCTGGATAACAGGAATCTTGCGGGCGTTGGCCTCGACCACTTCAGGATTGGTTGTGCCGACGGCCGAACTGGTAACCACAACCGTGGCTCCGTCAACATGGCCGGCCTCATGGCCCTGGTAGATTGTTGCGCCGAGTTGGGCAAGGCGGTCAGTAACCGGCCCGCGGCGCAGATCGGAGCCTGAGACCTTCATGCCGAGGCTTAGCAGAATCTCGGCAATACCGCTCATGCCGATGCCGCCGATACCGATGAAGTGCGCGTGCTGGGAGGTGGCAAACATGTGAGATGAAACTCCAATGTATCACCGCCTGGCGCGGCATGGGTGAGAGTATCGCGAGCTGTGGTTAGCTGGGGAGGGTGTAATCCAAATTGTAGGAGTGCTGGCCCTCTTCAATCTGGATAGTGAATTCGCCCTCGATGCCCTTCAGTTCGCCGGTTCCCGAGCCGGGCACAACCACGATGGACATTCTGTGGCCATTCCGGTCCATGGTGGCCGAGTGCTGGAGTGCAAAGCTGCCGTGTTTGCCGTCGAGCGTGCCGGTGACCACTTCAATAGCAACGTAGCCGGCAGCGCCCTGCTGCGGGTCGCCACCAGAGAACATTTCGCCTTTGCTGGTTGCCTCGAGGCCTCCGTGGATCTGCTTGCTCATGGAGAAGCGGCTGAGCCCTTCAGCCGGCGCGGGCTCAAGCGGCTGCACCTTTACGGTGAATGCGCCGTGTGCGTTGTGGGTCATGGCCGCCTCCTTTTGCTGCACGTGGGCAAGAGCGATGGATGGAAAAGCTGCATAGCAGAGAGCTTACGCCAACTTCGCCCGGCAGCGACAGCGCACAAGCAAAGACGCCGATAACCCGACGCCGAGGAAAAGTTGCGGATATTTATATTCGGCCAGCGGCGCAACCTTTCTTTGCGACGGTTGTTTATTGAGAACATAACCGGCACCCCCGGGGAGGCAGCAACACAGAAGCTTCAAAACCGGGAAAGGGCTGGGACGGAGGCGTTATGAACAACATGAAGGGTTGGATGCTGGGAGCGGCGGTGGTGGCGGGTGCGGTGGGGTTTGGAAGCGCCCCGGCGCAAGCGGCCGAGTTTGGGATCTACGCACGCGGACCGGTGGCCTATGTTCCCCCCTGCCCCGGTCCCGGATACGTATGGGTTGCCGGCTATATGGCCGACGGCTACTGGATACCGGGGCGCTGGAACTTTGCGGGCGACCGGGAGCGTCGCTACAGCTTCGACGTAATCCGGCGTGATTTTGACCGACATGACCAGGGCCGCGACCGTGAACGGCGTGCCGACCGAGGCCGCGAGCGCGATCAGGACCGTTTCCGCAGGTAGCTCTCTGCCCAATTGCCTGCAAAGAGCGGCCTCTCCCTAGCGGAGGGGCCGCTTTTTGTTGACATCAAACAGATTTGGCGGTTCGGATGCGTTCTGAATTTACCGTTTGCCCGTCAAACCAGACAGGCTGCAGGAGACGGCGCAAAAAATGGCTTGCCCACTCCCCTGGCCTTGAACGATTCTTTTCGAGTAGACCGCAACTTAATTGCGCGAATGTTGTTTGAGATAGCAGAAGCCGGTTGGGAAGAGAAACCCAGAAGCCGGCAGGTGCTGAGAACGGAGGTCACCTCCGGTTCCCATGTTCTGAAAAGCTCAGGATGGGGCAGCACAAGGAGGACGTCATGCGGAATTACCGCTTGGTTCTGTTGGCAATGCTTCTTGCTCTGCCTTTCGCGGCAACGGCAAAGGCCCAGGTTGAAGTGGGCGTCGGCGTCGGCCCTGCAATTGTTGAAGGCCCTGAAGTCTACGGTCCCCCCGTGTGCGAGTGGGGCTATTACGCTTACTATCCTTACGCCTGCGCTCCTTACGGCTTCTACGGGCCGGAGTGGTTTTATGGCGGGTACTTTATCGGCGCCGGTCCGTGGTATCACCGTGGCTGGGGCCGAGGCGGATATGGCTTCCGCGGCGGATATGGATACGGTGGCCGTGGTGGATACGGCGGTCGTGGCGGATATGCTTACGGCGGACGCAACGGATACGGCGGACAGGGCGGCTATGGCGGACGCACCCCCTATGCGGGTAACGGAAACCGCAGCGGTGGCTTTAGCGGCGGCGGACGCGCAAGTGGCGGCTACAGCGGCGGACCGCGTGGCAGCTTTGGCGGTGGCCGTGCAGCCGGCGGCTATAGCGGTGGCGGCGGATTCAGCGGCGGTGGCCGTGCAAGTGGCGGCTTTAGCGGTGGAGGCGGCGGACGCAGCTTCAGCGGTGGAGGTGGCGGCGGCCACTTCAGCGGCGGTGGTGGTGGCGGCGGTCACATGAGCGGTGGAGGCGGCGGCCATGGTGGAGGCGGCGGACGCCGGTAACTCCAGCATCTTGCAAATCAAAAGGCCCGTCTGCTTCGGCAGGCGGGCTTTTTTCTTGTGCTTCAATCAGCAGCGCAACTCCGGCTGGGATGCAGCCTCACAGTGGCCTGACCATGCGCGCTACAGCCAGCTTCACAAGCCTGTCTGCGATGCGCTCGGCGGCGTCTGGGTGAGCCTGCGTGCGCGCGGCAGCGGCCATGGCAGCCAGCCGGTCTGGACTCTTCAACAGGCTAGTCAGGGCGGCCAGGAGCTTCCCCTCCACCTCAAGGTCCCACTCGTGGAGCATAACTGCGGCCTTGGCTTCAACCATGGCCTCAGCATTGCGCCGCTGATGCTCATCGGCGGCGGCGGCAAACGGGACCAGCAGGGCGGGTTTGCCAGCCGCCGCCAGCTCTGCCACTGTGGAGGCACCGCTACGCGCCATTACCAAGTCTGCCTGGGCAAACCGCACCGGCATGTCATCAATGAAGGGGAGTACCTGCCAACGCGATTTGTCCGCGCCGCTGGCCGCATAAGCAGCTTGCGTTACCGCCGCATGACGCTGGCCGCATTGATGCAGAACTGTGAGTCCGGGCACCGCATCGAGGAGCGCCGGGATCACTTTGGGCAAATTCGTGTTGAAAATCCGGGCTCCCTGGGAACCGCCAAAGACCAGGAGGCGGGGGGCGGCGTTTTCAGGCGGCTCCAAGGTGAAGAACTCCGGACGGACCGGAATCCCGGTAACCTCACAGTTGCTGAACCACGCAGCGGCTGAAGGAAAGTTAACAGCCGCCGCCTGCACCCTTTTGCCTACCAGCCGATTTGCCAGTCCCGGCATGGCGTTGGGCTCAAAGACCATGGTCGGCAGTTTGAGTTGAAGCGCCGCTGCCATGGCAGGCCCGGAGGCGTATCCGCCGACGCCAAATACCACGTTGGGCTGGAACTCGCGGATCAGCCGCTTGCATTCGCCGATGTTGCGGGGCAAATTGAAGAGCGTGCGGATTCGCGTCATCAGCGATACGTTTTTGAGCTGCCCCACATCGATGAGGCGCAGGCGAAACCCCGCCTCTGGGACCAGCTTGATCTCCATGCCGCGTGCCGTGCCGACAAAAAGCACTTCCGCACCGTGGCGCATCACCAGTTCACGAGCAACAGCCAGCGCTGGAATGATGTGGCCACCGGTGCCTCCACCAGCAATCAGAACATTAATTTTCGCCAAACCATTGCCTTTCAATAAGAAACGTAAGGGCATCTGAATGGAACAACAGGGGTCGGGAATCGCTACGGGGAGCTAGTAACTCTAGACAGGTTACCACGATAGGAGTCCCACGATTCCGGATGGTGAACCAAAGTAAAAGGCTAACTCACCAGAGTTGAGAACGCGGATAACTATCTGGCAGGTTGTGAGCGATCAAGGCAGGGTTGGGAGAACGGCCTGGTTTTGGTGGAAGAGCGCGGGGCAGATGAAGTGGGGGCCTGATCATGCTGCGGAAAAAGCGTGGTTGCACGAGTGCAGAATTAGGGTTTTGTATCAGCTTGCAGGGCCCTTCGCCTTCACTCAGCCTTTCTGGAAATATTGAGCAAGATGCCGATGCTGGCGAGGGTGCAGAACAGCGAGGTGCCGCCGGAAGAGATAAGCGGCAGCGGGAGCCCTTTGGTAGGCACCAGCGACAGCACCACGCTGATATTGAAGAACGCCTGGAGCAGGATGGTGGTGGTGATCCCGAAGGCTACCTGCCTGGCAAAAGGGTCTTTGGAACGGAAGGCAATCCTAAACCCGCGCACGCCAAGGACCACGAAAAGGACGACAAGGATTATCGAGCCCAGAAATCCGGACTCCTCGGCGATGTTGGCGAAGATGAAGTCAGTGGATGCTTCCGGCAGGTAGAAGAGTTTCTGCATGCCTTCCATGTAGCCGCGGCCCGTGAGCCCGCCAGTGCCCACGGCGATAAGCGACTGGTTAATGTGGAAGCCCGCGCCCTGGGGATCGGCCCCCGGATTGAGGTAGACCACCATTCGCTGCAATCGCCAGGGATGGAGGATCAACATTGCTCCGAGGTAGGGAATTAAAGGAAAAGACCCGAGCGCCAGGAACTTCCACTCGATTCCGGCCAGTACGAGCATCATGGCGGTTACACCGACGAGAACCAGCGCGGTGCCGAAGTCGGGCTGTCGAGAGATGAGGATGATAAACACGGCCGGGATAGAGACCGCGCCCAGCAGCGTGTGCCTCCAGTCGCGCATGTTGTCCAAACGCGTATGCAAAAACCAGGCCAGAAAGAGAACCAGCACGAGCTTCGCAATCTCAGAAGGTTGAAAAGTAAAGTGCCCGCCGAAGCGAATCCAACGATGGGTATTGTGCGAACTTGGGATAAACAAGACCGCCACGAGCAGCAGCGTGGTGAGGCATACAACCGGATAGATGAAGCGGGGGGACTTGTAGATATTGAAGTCCAAATGCATGAGGCCGAGGAGCAATAGCAACCCTGCGAGCGCCCAGCCGGCCTGGCGGCCGACATCTGCAAATTCAGAGTGAAAGCGCTCTTGGGCCACCACAGCCGAAGCAGAATACACCATGCCCAAGCCCACCACAACCAGCAGCAGCGTGGTGATGAACAATGATTTGTCTACGCCTACTCGTGCGGCCATGCCTTCCAACCCCGCTGTTCGTTCACCAATTGCTTGAAGACGCGACCGCGGTGCTCGTAGCTCTCAAACTGGTCAAAGCTTGAACAGGCCGGCGCCAGGAGCACAACCTCGCCAGGGCGCGCAGCCGAGACGGCAGCGCTGACAGCCTTCTCCAGTGTTTCGCAGGAGTGG